>Ga0075428_100000695_pt1 | contig 34737 bp, 30 predicted proteins | sample RhiMetdeltSRZDD2_FD_75291 | JGI IMG/M metagenome (GOLD analysis project Ga0075428, IMG submission 75291) | Populus rhizosphere microbial communities from Tennessee, USA - Rhizosphere MetaG P. deltoides SRZDD2 | ecosystem: Host-associated > Plants > Roots > Rhizosphere > Soil | place: USA... | reverse complement strand
CCTCAAGTTAACTTGATCTCTTAGGGTCGTCCTCATGGAGACCATCACCCCCACCACAGACACCCCGACAACGACCCCCGCCACGGATAAGCGCGCTGCCCGCCTCGGCTGGTGGCAGGCCTCGGGGCTCGCCCTCGTGGCGGCCATCGCCGTCAACCTCGTGATCCTGGCCATCGGCGCCGCGGCCGACGCCTCCTTCGTCGTCGTCGACAACGGCGACCCCGCCGACGTGACGGCGCTGGTCGTCGTCGCCGCCACCGCCATCCCGCTCGTGGCCGGGTTCCTCGTCGCCGCACTTCTCGCCCGGTGGCGGCCCCGGTGGGTCCGGCCGCTGGCGCTGGTCGCCGCGGCGTTCGCCGTCGTGTCGATCGCCGGGCCTTTCGTCGCCGACACCGACACGGGCACCGCCGCCTCCCTCGCCGTCATGCACCTGGTCGTCGGCGCCGCCTACCTGGGAGGCACCGAGGCGGCCCGGGCCCGGGCGTGACAGGCTCGGTCGCCATGCGTGCCGTGATCGCCCGCCGGCCCGGACCCCCCGACGTCCTCGAGCCCGTCGAGGTGGCGGACCCCGCGCCCGGCCCCGGGCAGGTCGTGGTGGACGTCAGGTTCGCCGCCATCACGTTCGTCGACACCCAGATGCGGTCGGGCGCCTTCCCCCGCATCCGGCCCGAGGACTTCCCCCTGGTCCTCGGCAACGGCGTGACCGGCACCGTGGCGGCCGTGGGCGAGGGCGTCGACTCCGGCTGGCTCGGCACCGACGTTGTCACGGCCACCGGTGGGCGGGGTGGCTACGCCTCCCGGGCCGTGGCGTCGGCGAGCGACCTCCACCGGATCCCGGCCGGGCTCGACCCCCGGGACGCGGTGGCCCTGCTCGCCGACGGCAGGACCGCCCTCGGCCTGGCCCGGGCCGCGGGCGTCGGCGCAAGGGACGTCGTGGCGATCACCGCGGCGGGCGGTGGCGTGGGCAGCCTGCTCGTGCAGCTCGCCCACCGGGCCGGCGCCACCGTCGTCGCCCTGGCGGGTGACGCCGCCAAGCGGGACCTGGCGCTCGGGCTCGGGGCGGACGCGGCCATCGACTACAGGGAACCGGGCTGGCCGGAGCGCCTGGCCGCCGCCGCGCCCGGCGGGCTCGACGTCGCCTTCGACGGTGTCGGCGGCGACGTCAGCGCCCCTCTCGTGGCCGCCCTCGGCCGCGGCGGCCGTTACCTCCCGCACGGCGGGTCCAGCGGCCGCTGGGCCGGGATCGGCGACGACGAGGCGGCCGAGCGGGGTCTCACGGTCATCCCGCTGACGGCGATCGGGGCCGGCGAGGCCGAGTTCTACGGCCTCACCGAGGACGCCCTGACCGAGGGCGCCGCGGGCCGGCTGCGGCCGACGATCGGCCAGACCTGGCCGCTGGACGAGGTCGCGGCGGCCCACGCCGCCATCGAGGCACGGTCGACGCTCGGCAAGACGCTGCTGGAGATGTGACCGTCAGGTCGCGGGGTGGCCGATGGACACCTCGCCCTGGCCGCGGCGCACGCCGTCCGTGAAGGCGGTGAGCAGCCGGTACACGTCGTCGGCCGACCCGGGGGCGAGCGCCGCATCGGCGTCCCCGCCGTTGCGGTTGCGGGACATGCCGTGGACCTCGGTCACCGGCGGCTGTGCCCCCGGCACCCGGCGGGTCAGCGGCGGCGCGTCGGGATCGGACCGCACCACCCGGGGCGCCACCACCCGCGACGCCAGGTCGACGGTCGCGACCGCGGCCGCCGGGCGGATCGGCTCGTAGACCGGCGGCGTCACCGACTCGGGACGGGTGGGCAGGGTCGTGAGGGACGGCAGCGGCGGCAGCGGCGGCAGCGGGGCCGGGGTCGGCGGCCCGGACGGCTCGGGCACCGGCTCGGGCAGCGCCACCGGCGCGTGCCCGTCGCGCACCGGCGGGCGGTACCCGGACACGGGGCCGGCGGCCTCGCCCGTCACCAGCGACGGCGGCAGCGCCACGGCCGCGGTCACGCCGGCGCACGGCGTCGCGTGCAGCCGCACGGTGATCCCGTGGCGGCGGGCCAGGTTGCCGGCCACGTAGTGGCCCAGGTAGCGGGACGGGGCGATCGTGCTGGGCGCCCCGAACTCCAGCCGGTCGTTGGCCGCCGCCATCTCGTCCTCGTCCATGCCGATGCCGTCGTCGATGACCAGCAGCAGGTAGCCGCCGCCGCGGGTCCGGCCGTTCACCTCGACGGTGCGGTCGGGCGGCGAGTACTGGATGGCGTTGTCGATCAGCTCGGCCAGCAGGTGGGCCAGGTCCGACGCCACCGACCCGACGACGGAGGCCCCGTCCATCGTCGTGATGATCACCCGGCGGAAGTCCTCGACCTCGCCGACCGAGGCCCGCACCACGTCCGTGAGGCTGACCGGACCGCTCCACTTGCGGGCGCCCTCGACCCCCGCCAGCACCAGCAGCGACTCGGCGTTGCGCCGCATGCGGGTGGCGTGGTGGTCGAGCTTGAACAGGTTCTCCAGCGCGGTCGTGCGGGTCTCGTTGCGCTCCAGCTCGGTGATGAAGTCGAGCTGGCGGGCGATGAGGTTCTGGTTGCGGCGGGCGAGGTTGACGAAGGCGTCAGCCACGTTGCGCCGCAGCATGGCCTGGTCGACGGCGAGGTCGAGGGCCGCGTTCTGCACCGTGTTCAGCGTCTCGGCCACGTCGGCCACCTCGTCCCGCGACCTCACGGCCACCGGTGGGAGGTCCGGCACCTGGACGTCGTCGACGACCGGCGCCTCCAGCACCTTGCGGACGGCGTCGGGGAGGTGGCGCTCCGCCATCGCGATCGACTGGCGGGTGAGGTCCTTGAGCGGTCCCACGATCGAGCGGGACACGGCCAGGATGGCGACGATGGCGGCCGCCACCACCAGCGCCGCCGCCGCGATGTACCAGCGGCTCCGGGCGGCGGCGACGTCGTTGAGGTGGTCGGCCCGGGCCTGGAGGATCTCCGACACGTCGGTGAGGAAGCCGTAGTAGCTCTCGTCGTCCTCCAGCGAGATGCCGGTCAGCATCTCCTGGATGTCGACGGTGCCGGTCTCGACGATGCGGGGGCCCATCTCGAGGACGCCGGTGGCCGCGCTCTCGACCTCCAGCTCGTCGCCGGCCTGCTCGTAGGGCCCGCGGGCGAAGTCGAGGATGGCGTAGTGGTTGTTGAGGGCGGCGGTGATCGCCATCGACGCGTCGGCGATCTCGGCGGGGTCGGAGAGCCGGCGGTCGCCGGTGACGGCGCCCAGCAGCCCGAGCCGGACGAACTTGGCGACGTGGTCGATCTCCCGGGACGACATGTCGATCAGCTGGACGCCCCGGCGCAGCTCGTGGTCCTCGACCTCGGTGACCAGCTCGCTGTTGCGGTCGGCCAACGCGGTGACCAGGTCCGAGTAGCCGAGGAACGCGTCCTCGGCCACCTGGTTGAACTGCGTGTAGATGCGGGGCCCGGTGTAGGCGTCGACACTGCCCCGCAGCCCGGTGAGGCGGTCGAGCTCGGCGAGCGCGGGAGAGTAGATGCGGGCGACGTCCTCGCCCTTGGCGGCGACCTCGAGTGCGAACGCGCTGCGGGCGGCGTCGGTCGCGGCCCGAGCCTCGTCCAGGCTGTCGACCGGCAACGCGACGAAATCCTGGGCGCCGAGGAGCCACAGGGCGCTGAAGTTGCGCTCGTGCTGGAGGGCGTTGATCAGGCCGGACGGCCCGATGGACGCGGTGGCGAGGTCGGTCTGCCTGCGCACCTTGGCGGCCGCGTCGAGGCTCCGCATCACCTCGAGGCCCGCCACAACCGACAACGCCACCAGCGGGACGGCGAGTGCGGCCGCCAGCTTGGTCTTGATCGAGACTCGTCGCGGACCCATGGTCCCCATCACCTCCCCCTTCCCCGTCCCGCCGGGGCCGGAAGCTGCCGGGCTCGCGCGCTGACGCCCTTGTCAGTCGACGGATGCGGTTCCCCTCCTGCCGCGAGGGCCGCTCCTCCCGTACGACCCCCAATTGTTCGACCCGTCAGTACGTCGCGGTGTCGTGCCCCCGTTGTGCGATTGAGTTTCGGTTAACACTCGGGTCGCGTCAAGACCACGGGCGCTCAGAGTGAGTTGCGATCACGTTCCGAATTGATTGCAGTACAACCGCAACCGGAAACGGTCACGCAACGGATTCGACCGGCTCCTCCGCGGGCTCGTCGTCGAACTGGGTCCGGTAGAGCTGCGCGTAGCGCCCGCCGGCGGCCAGCAGCTCGGCGTGGGTACCCCGCTCGACCACCCGGCCCGCCTCGATCACGAGGATGGCGTCGGCCTCCCGGATCGTGGACAGCCGGTGGGCGATCACGATGGCGGTCCGTCCGACCAGGGCGTCCGCCAGCGCCGCCTGGACCTCCGCCTCCGACGTGGAGTCGAGGTGGGCGGTCGCCTCGTCGAGGATGACGACCCGGGGCCGGGCCAACAGCAGGCGGGCGATGGTCAAGCGCTGGCGCTCGCCGCCCGAGAACCGGTAACCGCGCTCGCCCACCACGGTGTCGAGGCCGTCGGGCAGCGACTCGATCAGCGGCGCCAGCCGGGCCGTGCGCAGCGCGGCCCACAGCTCGCCGTCGGCGGCCTCGGGACGGGCGAAGCGCAGGTTCTCCCGGACGGTGTCGTGGAACAGGTGGCCGTCCTGGGTGACGAGGCCGAGCGTGGCGCGGATGGCGTCGAACGTCAGGTCCCGGACGTCCACCCCGCCGAGCCGCACGGCGCCCTGGTCGACGTCGTAGAGGCGCGGCGCCAGCGCGGCGATGGTCGACTTTCCGCTGCCGGACGTGCCCACCAGCGCCACCATCCGGCCCGGCTCCACGCGGAACGACACGTCGTGGAGCACCTCGGTCCCGCCCCTCGCGTCGAGCGTGGCCACCTCCTCCAGCGACGCCAGCGACACCCGCTCGGCGGCGGGGTAGGCGAAGCGGACGCCGTCGAACTCGACGGACACAGGCCCCTCGGGAACCTCACGGGCGTCAGCCTTCTGCGTGATCAGCGGGGGCAGGTCGAGCACCTCGAACACCCGCTCGAAGCTGACGATGGCGGTCATGGCATCGACCCGCGCGCTGGCCAGCGCGGTCAGCGGGGCGTAGAGCTGGGTGAGCAGCAGCGCCAGGGTGACGACGGTGCCAGGCTCGAGGCTGCCGCGGATGGCCAGCCACCCGCCGAGCCCGTACACGAGCGCCAGCGCCAGGGCGGACACCAGCGCCAGCGCGGTCAGGAACACGTACTGCCCCATGGCCGTGCGCACCCCGATCTCGGCGACGCGCTCGGCTCGGGCGCCGAACTCGGCCTCCTCGCGGGCGGGGCGGCCGAACAGCTTGACCAGCGTGGCGCCCGGTGCCGAGAACCGCTCGGTCATCTGCGTGGTCATGGTGGCGTTGTGGTCGGCGGCCTCGCGCTCGAGGTGGGCGAGGCGGGCGCCCATGCGGCGGGCCGGGATCACGAACACCGGCAGGAGCAGCAGGGCCAGCAGCGTTATCTGCCACGACAGGCCGATCATCACGGCAAGGGTCAGGACCAGCGTGATGAGGTTGCTCACCACCCCCGACAGCGTCCAGGTGAACGCCCGCTGGGCGCCGATGACGTCGTTGTTGAGCCGGCTGACGAGCGCACCGGTGCGGGTGCGGGTGAAGAACGCGACCGGCATGCGTTGCACGTGCGAGAACACGGCGCGGCGCAGGTCGAGGATCAGGCCCTCGCCGATGCGGGCCGACTGCCAGCGCTCGGCGATGCCGACCACCGCGTCGAGCAGAGCGATGGCGGCGATGACCAGGGCCAGGGCGATGACCCGGGCCTCGCTGCGGCCGTCGACGATCTCGTCGACCACCCGGCCGGCGAGGACGGGGGTGGCCACGGCCAGCAGGGCGGCGACGACGCTGAGGAGGAGGTAGACGCCGAGGGCGCGGCGGTGGGGGCGGGCGAAGTCCCAGATGCGCCGCAGGGTGGCCCGGTCGAACGCCCGCCGCGGCTGCTGGCCCTGCATGGCGCTCTCCAGCGCCATCCAGTGGCTGAAGTCCATCTGCATGGCGCCAGCATCACAGTTCAACCTCGCTTGAGGTCAAGCGGGTTGAGGGTGGGCCGAGGTCATGGCGTCAGGCGGCGCACGTCCCGGGGGAACAGGGTCACCTCCCGCACGTTGGCGGCCCCGGTCAACCGGGCCACCCACCGCTCCAGGCCGATGGCGAACCCGCCGTGCGGGGGCATCCCGTAGCGGAACGCGTCGAGGTAGCCGGCCAGCGGCGCCGTGTCCCGGCCGGCGAGCGCGGCCTCGTAGTCCTCGGCCCGGTGCAGGCGCTGGCCGCCGGTGACCAGCTCGACGCCCCGGAACAGCAGGTCGAAGCTGTTGGTGAAGCCCGGCCGGGCGGGATCCGGATGCGTGTAGAACGGGCGCTTGGCCTGCGGGTAGCCGGTCACGAACACCAGGTCCGAGCCGTGCTCGCGGCTCGCCCAGTCGCCGATCCAGCGCTCGTGGGCCGGTGCCAGGTCCGGTTCGCCGACCACCGCCACGCCCGTGGCGGCCTCGATCATCCGCTGGGCGGCGGTGAAGTCGACCCGGGGGATCTGGGCGGGGACATCGGGCAGGGCCAGGCCCAGTAGCTCGACCGCGGCCGCCGCCCGGTCCGCCACCGCGGCCACCATGCCGGCGAGCGTGTCCCGGAGGACCGCCATCACGTCGGTGTGATCCCCGACGAAGCCCAGCTCCACGTCGAGCGACGTGTACTCGGCCAGATGGCGGGCGGTGTCGTGGGGCTCGGCCCGGAACACCGGGCCCACCTCGTACACCCGCTCGAGGGCACCCACCATCACCTGCTTGTAGAACTGCGGGCTCTGCGCCAGGTAGGCGGGGGCGCCGAAGTAGTCGACGCCGAACACGTCGGCGCCCGTCTCCGTGGCCGAGGCCACCAGCTTGGGCGTGTGGACCTCGGTGAAGCCGCGCGCGTCGAGCGTCGCCCGGAACCCGGCCACCGAGGCGGCGGCGATCCGGGCCACGGCCCGCCGGCGCGGGTGGCGCAGCGCCCCGGCCGCGTGGTCGAGCAGCGTCGGCAGCTGGGCGTTCAGCTCGGGGCGGCGCAGCTCGAACGGCATCGTCGCCGTCGGCGTGGACAGGACCCGGACCTCCGGGTCGTGCAGCTCCAGCCCGCCCGGGGCCTGGTCCGTCAGGGTGACGGTGCCCTCCACGTCGACGACGGTCTCGGGCGGCAGGTCGGCGAGGCGGGCCCGCAGGCCCTCGTCCTCGGCCACGACCTGCACGATGCCGGCGGCGTCGCGGATCAGCACGAACGCCACGCGGGCCAGCTGGCGCTGGTGGTGCAGCCACCCGGCGACGCGGACCCGCCGGCCGGGGTGGCCCGCCAGGTCCGCGGTGAAGGTGCGCTCCATGGCCGGGGCAGGGTACGTGTCAGCCCATGATCTCGACCGACGATTTGCTGTGGTACGTCGACCAGGCGCTCAACGGGATGGTGGCGGTCGTGACCGACCTCGGCGACGACCTCGCCAACCGGCGCCCGGACCTGCCGGGCGCCAACTCGCCCTACGCCATCCTGTTCCACTGCCTGGGCGTGATGGGCTGGTGGGGCGGCGAGGTCATCGCGGGCCGGCCGGTCGAGCGCGACCGCGACGCCGAGTTCCGGGCCTCTGGCCCTGTGGCCGAGCTGGCCGGACGGGCCGCAGCCGCCCGCCGGCAGCTGGCGGAGGACCTGACCACGCTGTCCCCGCCGGATCCGCCCCGCGGCGAGGTCGATCCGGAGGACGCCGCCACGCCGCTGGGCCGCACCCAGGGCGGCGTCGCCCTCCACATCTACGAGGAGCTCGCCCAGCACTACGGCCAGATGCAGCTGACCCGGGACGTGCTGCTGGCGACGACGATGCGCTCCGCTTGATCGCGGACGTCACGGACCTGTCGGCCCGTTGGATCATCCGGTCGCGTACCGGCCATGGTGTCGCTGGCTGACGGCGTGGGACTGCTGGCTACCGCGGGAGGTGCTTCGCCCAGCGGAGCATCGACGTGAACCGCTTGGCGTAGCCGGCGGCGTCGTCGCCCGGGTCGGTCAGCCGCTCGGCCAGCTTGGACCGCACCGCGATCGTCTGGGGCTCGGAGTACTTGAGCAGGCCCTCGCGGCCGTGGCGACGGCCGAGGCCCGACGCCTTCATCCCGCCCATGGGGGCGTCGAGGCTGGCCCAGGCCGAGGCGTAGCTGTCGTTGACGTTGACGGTCCCGGCCTGGAGGCGCCGGGCGATGGCCCGGCCCCGGCCTGTGTCGCCGCAGTAGACGCTGGCGTTGAGGCCGTACTCGGTGTCGTTGGCCCGGGCGACCGCCTCGTCGTCGGACGCCACGGGATACACGGCCACGACCGGGCCGAACGTCTCCTCCCGGTACAGGTCCATGTCCGGGGTGACGCCGGCCAGCACCGTGGGCTCGTAGAACAGCGGCCCGATGTCCGGCCGGTGCCGGCCGCCGGCCACCAGCGTGGCGCCCTTGTCGAGGGCGTCGTGAACGTGGGCCGTCACCTTGTCGAGCTGGTCCTGGGAGGCGAGGGCGCCGACTTCGGGCCCGTAGGCCTGCTCGGCCCCCAGCCGCAACGCCTTCGTGCGCTCGCCGAAGGCGTCGAGGAAGCGGTCGGCCAGCGGCTGGTCGACATAGATCCGCTCGATCGAGATGCACAGCTGTCCGGTGTTGGCGAACGACCCGGCGACGGCGCCGTCCACGGCCCGCTCGAGCTCGGCGTCGCCGGTGATCACCATGGCGTTCTTGCCGCCCAGCTCGGCGGACACGCCGATGAGCTGCTCGCCGGCCTGGCGGGCGACGGTCCGGCCGGTGGCCGTGGAGCCGGTGAACATCATGTAGTCGGACGCCTCGATGATGGCGGTGCCGACCGTGCGGCCCGGTCCGGTCACGACCTGGACCAGGCCCGCGGGCAGGCCGGCCTCCTCCAGCAGCTCGAAGGCGCGGAGGGCGGTGAACGGCGTCTGCGAGTCGGGCTTGATGACCACGCCGTTGCCCGCCACCAGGGCGGCAATGGCATCGGACGTGGCCAGGACCAGCGGGTAGTTCCACGGTGAGATGACGCCGATCACGCCCTTGGGGACGTGGTGCACCCGGGTCGAGATGAGGCCGGGTAGCGCGCTCAGCCGTCGCTGGGGACGCAGCGCCCGAGGCGCGAGGCGGGCGTAGTACCGGGCGGTGACCGCCTGGTCCATGATCTCCTCGAACGCCCACACCCGGGCCTTGCCGTTCTCGGCCTGGATGAGGTCGAGCAGCTCGTCCTGGTGGTCGAGGACCAGGTCGTGGTAGCGGAGCAGGACCGCGGCCCGCTCCTTCACCGGCGTCGTGGCCCAGCGGCGCTGGACCTCCCGGGAACGGGAGAACGCGTTGGCCACGTCCTCCGCGGTCCCCACCGGCACGGCACCGAGTACCTCGCCGGTCAGCGGCGAGCGGACCTCCCGGGTCTCCCGACCCTCGGCCACGCTCACCCGGGCGGCGAGGCGGGCGGTCTCGTCCCGGCTGGGGCGCAGCGGCGGGCGGTCGGCGCCGTCCTGCGGGGTGGTGCTGGCGGTCTGCGGGTCGGTCGTGGTCATCCGGGCCTCCGCGGGACGAGGTGGACGGTCGCCGCCCACGGTAGCGAGCGGGGTTGCGGCGCACCCCGGCCGGCGCCCCATGCTGGTCCGGTGACCCCGCCGAGCCCCGCCCCCGCCACCGTCGACCGCATGGCGTGGGCCGTCGACCAGCTGGAGCTGTCGGTGTCGTCCCGGGTGCTGGAAGTCGGGTGCGGCCACGGCCGGGCGCTGACGCTGGCGTGCGAGCGGGTGGCGCCGGGTTCGGGCCACGTCACCGCCGTCGACCGCTCGCCGAAGATGGTGGCCGCGGCCGCCCGCCGCAACGCGTCGTCGGTGTCGGCCGGGCGCCTGACCCTGCTCACGGGCTCGTTCCCCGGCGTCCACCTCGACCCCGGGGCGTTCACCCACGTGTTCGCGTTCAACGTGCGGGCGATGCAGTCGCCGGAGGCCCTGGCCGAGGCCCGCCGGATCCTGTCTCCGGGCGGCAGGCTGGCGCTGGTCGCCCAGCACCCCACCCCGGCGCGCACGGCGGCCGCGGTGGCCGGCGTCCGGGACGCGATGGCGGCCGCCGGCTTCCGGGTCGTCGCCGAGCCCCGCGCGGCGCTGGACCCGTACCCGGTGGCCGCGGTGGTGGCGGTGTCCCCGTGAGGACCGTCCTCGCCATCGGCATCGGCGCCGGCGACCCGGACCAGGTCACCGTCGAGGCGATCCGGGCCCTCAACCGGACCGACGTGTTCTTCTTGATGGACAAGGGCCCGGCCGCCGCCGACCTGCTGGCGGTGCGCCGCACGATCTGCGAGCGCTACATCGACGACCCGTCGTACCGGGTGGTCGAGGTCCCGGACCCGCCCCGTGACCTGTCGGGGCCGTCGTACGCCGGCGACGTCGGCGCCTGGCACGACAAGCGGGTGGCGATCTACGAGACGCTGCTGCTCAACCAGCTGGCCGAGGGCGAGGTGGGGGCGTTCCTGGTGTGGGGCGACCCGGCCCTCTACGACAGCACCCTCCGGCTGCTGGACGCGGTCGCCGACCGGGGCGCGGTCGACGTCGCGGTCGAGGTGATCCCGGGGATCAGCGCCATCCAGGCCCTGGCCGCCGCCCACCGCATCGCCCTCCACGGCATCGGCCGCCCGGTCCACGTGACGACCGGCCGGCGCCTGACCGAGGAGGGCTGGCCACACGGCGTCGACGACGTGGTGGTCATGCTCGACGGCCGCCTGGCCTTCAACACGATCGACCCCGAGGGGGTCGACATCTACTGGGGCGCGTACCTCGGGACCCCCGACCAGATCCTGGTCGCGGGGCCGTTGGTCCGGGCTGCCGGTGAGATCGAGCGGGTGCGGGCCGAAGCCCGGGAGCGCAAGGGCTGGATGTTCGACACCTATCTGCTCCGGCGGGACGGGTGAGCGGGCCCGTCCTGTTGCTGGCCGGGACGGCGGAGGCGAGCGAGCTCGCCGCGCGGCTGCACGGGGCCCGGGTGGCGGTGGTGGCGTCGTTCGCCGGGCGGACCCGGGTGCCGGGGGCGCTGCCGTGCCCGGTGCGGACCGGCGGGTTCGGGGGCGTGGACGGGCTGGTCGCCGAGCTGCGGCGGGGCGGGTATGGGGCGCTGGTCGACGCCACCCACCCCTTCGCCGCCACCATGCCGCACCACGCGGCCGCGGCCGCCACGGCCGCCGGGGTCCCCCGGGTGCGGGTGCTGCGGCCGCCGTGGGTCCCCGGGCCGGGCGACGACTGGGAGGAGGTGCCCGACCTCGCCGCGGCGGCTCGGCGGCTCGACGAGATCGGCGCCCGCCGCGTGCTGCTGACCGTCGGGCGCTACGACCTCGCGGCGTTCGCGCCAGGCGGCGAACGGGACTACGTCGTGCGGTCGATCGACGCGCCGGACCCCTCCGTGCTGCCCGGGGCCGCTGTAACCGTGATCGCCGCCCGGCCGCCGTTCGACCTCGCCGCCGAGGCGGCCACGCTGGCCGAGCACCGGATCGACACCCTCGTGACCAAGAACAGCGGGGCCGCGGCGACGGCCGCCAAGCTCGCCGCAGCACGGGAGGCCGGCGTGCGGGTGGTCATGGTGCAGCGGCCGCCCGCGCCGGCGGGGCCGGTGGCGCCGACCGTCGAGGACGCCCTGTCAGCCCTCGCCGGCCACGGGCTGATCCCTGCGGGCACCTGACAGCATCACCGGGGTCATCCGGTAGGGCAGCTCCAGCCGGTGGGCGGCCAGCAGGCCCGGGTTGGCGAACAGCGCCTCGGTCGGGCCCTCGGCCGCCACCCGGCCGTGGGCCAGGACGACCGACCGGGGGCACAGCTCCAGCGCCAGGGGCAGGTCGTGGGTGACGACGAGGGTCGTCAGATCCAGGCCCCGGATGACCTCGACGAGGTCCCGCCGGGCGGACGGGTCGAGGTTGGCGGTCGGCTCGTCCAGTACCAGGACCTCGGGATGGGCGGCCAGAACCCCCGCCAGCGCCACCCGCCGCCGCTCGCCCAGGCTCATGTGGGCGGGCGCGCGCTCGGCGGCGTCGGTCAGGCCGACCACGTCGAGGGCGGCCGCCACCCGGGCCGCCACCTCGTCGGCCGGGATCCCCCGGGACGCCGGGGCGAAGCCGACGTCGGCCGCCACCGTGGGCAGCAGGATCTGGTCGTCCGGGTCCTGGAAGACCAGCCCGACCCGCCGCCGCACCTCGGCAAGCGCCGCTGGGGCACCCACCGGCAGCCCCGCGACCCGCACAGACCCCCCGGCCACGCTGCCGTCGGCGCCGCCGAGCGCCCCCACCAGGTGCAGCGCCAGCGTCGACTTGCCCGACCCGTTCGGCCCCAGGATCGCCAGCCGGTCGCCCGGGCCGACCGTCAGGTCGACCCCGGCCAGCGCCACCGTGCCGTCCGGCCAGCGGTGGGTCAGCCCGGACACCTCCACGGCGGGGCCCGCCCGGTCCGGCGGCGCCGGTACGCCGCTGCGCCGGCCCAGGCCCCGGCGGGGACGCTCGCGGCGCACGCCGGCCTCGGCGGCGGCCTGGTTGGCGGCCCGGCGGGCCCGCCAGCCCCGGAGCGCCCGCTCCGGCGGCGCCAGCGACAGCGGCGTCCCCAGACGCTCCTCGAAACCGGGCAGCCGCACCCGGTAGCTGCACAGGTCGCAGTTCATGCGGACGTCGCCGTGCTGCGCCTCGGCGAAGCGCTCGACGATCAGGTCGGCCAGCCGGGCATCCGCCCCCAGCGGGCCGGCGGTCGTCACGGTGACGCCCGGCCGCGACGCCGCCCAGGTCGCCGCCCGGTCGCCGATGCGGTCGACCAGCACGCCGGAGAACAGGAACAGCGGGACCACCGCCAGCCGCTCGGCGCCCAGCCGGTGGGCCCGGTCGAGGGCTTCCTCCAGCGAGGGTGACGACATGGCCACGAACGCCGGCTCGACCGTGCCGAGGCCCCTCCCATCGCCCAGCAGCCGGGCCAGCTTCACGAAGTCGGCGCAGGCGTCGGGGTCGGTCGATCCCCGCCCCACCAGCACGACCGTGGCCGGCCCGCCGGCGGCGGCGGCGACGGCGGCCCGGGCCCGCTCCTCGGCCACGTCCAGCACGGCCGGGTGGATGCCCAGGTCCCGGGCCAGGCTGTACCGGACGCCGGGGTGGCGCCGGCGGGCCCGGCCCAGCACCGCGGGCCCGTCGTCCTTGAGGTGACCGGCCCCGAACAGCACGTAGGGCACGGCCACGAGGTCGGTCGCGCCCGCGGCCACGAGGTCGTCGACCGCCCGGTCGATCGGCGGGTCGGCGAGCTCGAGGAACCCGCCGGCCACCCGGTGCTCCGGCAGCCGGGCCTCCACCAGCGCCCGGAGGTCGGCGAACTCGGCGGCTGCCGCCGGGTCCCGGCTCCCGTGCCCGATCAGCAGGAGGTCCGCGCTCACGGTCCCACCACCAGCGCGATCACGACCAGGGCGGCCGGCGTCACCGCCAGGACCCAGTCCCCGGGACCGGCGGCCGCGGGCGTCTCGACCTCCGCGGGGACCGTCCCGGGCGGTGCGCCCCGCAGCTCGGCCGCCAGCTGGAGGCGGTCGGCCCGCTCCGTCGACCGGACGAACAGTGACCCGAGGGCGCGGGCGCCGCCGGACAGCGCCGCGGTCCGCCGGGGCGATCCGATCCGCACCGCCACGGCCAGCCGCAGCCGGGCGCCCTCGGCCCGCAGGACCTCGAGCTGGCGGGCGGTCAGGCCCACGAGCCGCCGGAACCACGCCGGCGCCCCCACCCGCCGCAGCCCGGCGACGATCTCGGGCACGGACGACGAGGCGGCCAGCGCGCTGACCGCCACGATGCCGATCGTGGCCTTGGCCAGCACGGTCAGCCCGGCCCGCAGCCCGGGCTCGGACAGCGCCACGCCCAGAACCTCGGCATCCGGCTCCCGCCCGGCCAGGGCGTAGGCGATCGCCAGCACGACCAGCGGCAGGTCCAGGGTCAGCCGGCCGGCGACGGCCCGCCAGTCCACGAGGGCGACGGCGGCCACGGCCAGCGCCACCGCGCCGGCGAGAGCGAGGACCGCGGGGCGGGACGGCGGCGTCACGGCCACCGCCACCAGGAACGCCACGAGTCCCACCACCTTGGCCTCGGGGGCGAGGGCGGACACGGGGCTGAGCAGCCGGGCCGCGGCCCTCGCGCCGCCGTGGGCACTGCTCACCGGCGCACCCCTCCCGGAGCTGCGGCGGCGGGCTCGGGCGCCCGGACGGCGACGGGCGCGGGCCGGGGCATCGCCCGCACCAGGTCGGGGCGGAGCCGCAGGACGGCCGCCAGGATCGCCGCGGTCAGCCCCGCCTCGACGACGGCCAGCACGGCGTGGGCGCCGCCGATGCTGGCGGCCACGACCGAGGTGGGGACGGCGTCTGTCCCGCCCACGGCGAAGGCCAGGGTGGCGGCCGCCGCCGCAGCCAGCGACCCGACGCCCGCGGCCACCCCGCCGGCGGCGGCCGCGGCACGGCGCCGGAGCCGGCCCTCGGGCGCCCGCCGGACCAGCGGCCGGGCGGCCACGAACAGGCCCCAGGCCACGAGCGCGGGGATGAGGCCGTCGTTGATCAGGTTGAGCCCGAAGGTGGTCACGCCGCCGTCGGCCAGGACCAGCGCCTGGGTCACGACCACGACCGCGATGCACACGATCGCCACCGACGGCCCGACCAGCAGCGCGGCCAGGCCGGTCCCGACCAGGTGGGCGCTGGTCCCGAACCCCACCGGAAGCACCAGCAGCTGCGCCACCAGCACGTAGGCGGCGACGACGGCCGGCATCGTGGTCGCCCGATCCCGCAGGGCCGCCGCCCCCCGGCGGGCGGCCACGGCCGTGCCGGCCACGGCGACGACCGCGGCCGCGGCCGAGGTCGGCAGGTCGACCCACCCGTCAGGGATGTGCACGGCCACCCCCGATCACGACGGTCGCCGGCGGCGGGAGGCGGGTGGCGCCGAGGTCGTCGACCGTCGTGGCCGCCACGCGGGTCCCGGGCCGGCCTGCGGCGTGGACGACGGCGGCCGGGGTGTCGCCGGGCATCCCGGCGGCGATCAGCCGATCGGCGATCGCGCCCTGGCGGGCCCGTCCGGTGAGCACGACCAGCGATGCCGCGGGGTCGGCCAGGTCGTCCCAGGGGACCGGGGCGGCGTGGGGGTCCCGGTCGCCGGACGCCACCGTGATCGTGACGCCCCGGGCGACGCCGGCGGCCAGCGGGGCGGCCGTGGCGGCCGTGACCCCGGGCGTGACGGCGCAGGCGACGCCCCGCTCGGCCAGCGCGGCCATCTCCTCGGCGCCCCGGGAGCAGACGAACGGGTCGCCCGACTTGAGCCGCACCACACGGCGGCCGGCCCGGGCCCGGTCGGCCAGCAGGTCCGCGATGGCGGCGGTCGGCCAGGCGGGGCCGTCGGGCGTGCGGCCGACGTACACCCGCTCGGCGCCCGGCCGGGCCAACGCGAGGATCGGTCCGGCCGAGGGCCGGTCGGCCACGACGACGTCCGCCTCGGCCAGCAGCCGGGCGGCCCGGCGGGTGAGCAGGAGGGGATCGCCCGGGCCCGCGCCCACGAGATCCACCGTCGGCGCGCTCACGCAACCTCCCGGCTGATCCGCCACAGGGCGTTGAGAGCGGCGGCGGCCACGGCGCTGCCGCCCCGCTCGCCGACGTTGGAGATGGAGGGCAGGCCGCTGGCCCGCAGTTCCGCCTTGGCGTCGGCCGCCCCCACGAACCCGACCGGCAGGCCGATGACCAGTGCCGGGGCGAACCGGCCGGCCGCGGCGAGGGCGACGACCTCCCGCAGGGCGGTGGGGGCGTTGCCCACCACGACGACCGCACCATCGGGCCAGCGCTCGGCCGCCACCCGCATCGCCGCGGCGGACACGGTGAGGTGGGGATCGCCGGCCCGGTCGGCGGCGGCCCGCTCCCGGCCCTCGGCCAGCAACGACCGCGTCCCGGCCCGGCGGCTGGCGACGGCCACCATGTCGACGTCGGCCACGACCGGTGCCCCGGCTCGCAGCGCCGCGATCCCGGCGGCGCAGGCGGCCTCGTCGACCACCAGCGTGTCGGCGTAGCCGACGTCGGCGGCGGCATGGATGACCCGCGCCACCACGGCCCGGCTGAGCGGCGGCCAGGCCGACAGGTCGACCCGCTCGGCCAGGATGCGGTAGCTCTCGGCCTCGATCGGGTGGACGGGGGGCGGCGTCATCGCCCGGCCTCCGCGGCCGCCGGCCGGGGGTGGTGGCGGCGGGTCACGACCCAACCGGCGGCGACGGTGGTGTCGGCGGTGCCGACCAGGACCAGCGACCGCATGCCGGCCCCGGCCGGGTCGAGCTCGCCCAGCGTCGTGACGGTCACCCGCTCGGCCGGCCGGGTGGCGTCGGTGACGACGGTGACGGGCGTGTCGGGCGGCAGCACCTCGCCGAGCACGGCGGCGGCCCGGGCCAGGTGGTCGGGCCGGCCGGCGGACCGGGGGTTGAACAGCGCCAGCGCGAGCCCGGCGCCGGCGGCCGCCCGCAGCTGGTCCTCGATGCGGTCCCAGGGGATCAGGATGTCCGACAGCGTCAGCGCCGCGTGCGGCCCGGCCAGCGGCGCCCCGGCCGCGGCCGCCGCGGCCTGGGCCGACGTCACGCCGGGCACGACCTCGACGTCCACGCCGTGCTCGGCCGCCACCTCGAGGGTCACCGAGGCCATGGCGAACACGCCGGGGTCGCCCGAGGAGACCAGCGCCACCCGCCACCCGGCGGAGGCCAGCGCGACCGCCTGGGTCGCCCGCTCGGCCTCGGACCCCATCGCCGACCGGACGACGAGCTGCTCCGGGCGCAGCAGTGCCTGGGCCGCGTCGACGTAGGCCCCGTACCCCACGACCGCGTCGGCCCCCCGCACGGCCTCCGTCGCCGCCGGCGTGCGGTGGCGGGCGTCGCCCGGCCCCAGCCCGACCACGGTCACCCGCCCCGGACCTGGCGCCCGGTCGCCGACGGCCACCGCGGCCGTGGCCGTCGCCCCCTTGTGCTTCCCGGACTCCAGCCGCGCCCCCGGCCCGGCGGCCAGCAGGGCGGCGGCCTCGGCGACCGACGGCGTCCCCACGGCCTCGGCGACGACGGCGCTGGGATCGGGCACGTCCACGGCCCCCAGCAGCCCGGCGGGGAACGTCACGGCGCCGCCCGGGATGGCCGGGTGCCCCGCCCGCCGATCCACGGTGGCCACCACGTCGGGGACGAGGTCGCCCAGGGCCTCGGCCATCACGGCCTCGACCTCGGCCGCAGCGGCGGCGGTGGAGCAGCCCACGCCGGCGGCCACGAACGGGCGAGCAGGGGCTGGGTCGGGGGCGGCGCCCCAGGCGACGAACACGGGGTTGTCGGCCTCGAACCGGACCCCGCCCCCGGGGAGGTCCACGGCCCGGTCGACGGACACCTGTACCAGGCCGCCCAGCCGCTCCCGCGCCGCCAGGGCCCGGTCGGCGGCGGCGTACGTCGCCACGACCCGGGCGCGGGGGGCCGCGGCGTCCAGGGCCGCGTCGAGGACGTCGAGCCCGCCGCCGCCCACGAACACCCGGTCCGGCCGGGGGAGCCCGTCGAGGACCTCGGGGGCGGCGCCCTCGACGACCTCGACGACGGCGCCGAGGGCGGCGGCGTTGGCGACGACGCTGGCCGCCGCCGCCGGGTCCCGCTCGACGGCGACGACCCGCAGGCCGGGGGCCGCCAGCGCGGCCTCGACGGCCACGCTGCCGCTCCCGGCGCCGAGGTCCCACAGGACCCCACGCGCCGGCAGGTCCAGACGGGCGAGCACGACGGAGCGGACCTCGGGCTTGGTGATCATCCCGGCCCGGTGGGCGAAGTCGGCGACGGGGCGGGCGCCGGTCGGCCGCACCCCGGCGCTCGGGTGGGCGAGGACCACGACCGAGCGGTGGTCGAACGCCCCCGCCGCCAGGGCGGCGACGGAGTCGAGCCGGCACACGGCCTCGCCGGGCTCGCCGAGCCGGGTGGCCACGGCGACGGTGGGATGGTGGGCCCCGAGCGCCACGAGGGCCGCCCCCAGCGCCTCGGGCGGCGCCGCAGGTCCGGTCAGCACGGCCGCCAGCGGCGCCCGCGCCACCCGGGCGGCGGCTGCGGCGGCGTCGCCGGTGTGGCACGACGTGACGGCGGCGCCGTCCCACGGCAGGCCGAGCCGGGCGAAGGCGAGCGCCACCGACGACGGCGCGGGGTGCACGACCAGCCGCTCCGGCCCGAGGCGGGCGGCGAGGGCCCGGGTGATCCCGTGGAACCCGGGGTCGCCGGAGGCCAGAACGACGGCACCGTCCGGCTGTGCGGCGACGACCTCCAGCGCGGCCAGCCCGGCGCCGACGGTCACGGCCTCGATCCCGGGCGCCAGCAGGTCGGCGACGGCCGCCAGCTGCTCCGCCCCGCCGGCCACGAGCCGCGCCTCGCGGACCGCGGCCAGCGCCGCGTCCCCGACCGGCCGCCCCCCGAGCAGCCCGACCACGTGCACGAGCCCGCCGCTCACCCGGCCCCCGGCGCCAGGGTGGTGGGGCCGACCACGACGACCCCGGGCATCCCGGCCAACTCGGGCATAGCGGCCAGCTCGGCGAGCGTGCCCCGCCGGGCGGACCCGCCTGCGGGCACGACCGCGGCCGGAGCGTCACCGCCCAGCCGCGCACAGGCGGCGGCCAGGTCGGGCACGTCGGCGGCGAGGGTGCGCCCGCCGTGGGCGGATGCGACCGAGCCGAGCGTGAGCGTCACCGCCAGCGGCCGGTGGTGCACCGGCACGCCCGCCGCGCCCGCCAGGGCCGTCTCGACCGGTGGCCCGGGGACCGCCTCGGTCGCCACGCCGCGGGCGGCCAGCGCCGTGGACTCGGCCGCGAACGCCGGGTGCAGCCACGGGTCGCCCCGGTACAGGCGCACGGCCGCGGCCGCCGGCGCCACCAGCTCGGCCAGGGTCCCGGGATCCGCGGGTGCCGGCACGACCGAGGCGCGCGGGGCGAACGCCACCGCCAGCGTGGCCACGGCCGGGTCGGTGACCACCAGCGTCGCCGCCGCCAGCGCCGCCTCGGCCCGCAGCGTCAGCATGTCCGGGTCGCCGGGCCCCGCCCCGACCAGGAGCACGGTCACCTCGGCCGTCCCGTGGTCGTGCCCGGGGTGGAGCGGCGGCGGTGACCGTGGGCGTAGGCCGGGTCGTAGAGCTTGCAGCGGGGGGCGGCGCCCGAGAGAGCGGGGCCGACCAGGACCAGCATCGTCGTGCGGGCGCCCGTGGCGGCCATCGTGGCCGCGAGGTCGCCGACCGTCGTGACCTGGACCTGCTCGTCGGGCCACGTGGCCCGTACGACGACCGCGGCGGGCGTGTCCGGGGCGTAGCCCGTGAGCAGCTCGTCCTGGAGCTGGCGCCCCCGCGCCGCGGACAGGTACACCGCCATCGTCGTGCCGTGGGCGGCGAACGCGGCGACCGTCTCGGCCTCGGGCATCGACGCCGCGGTGCGGCCCGGCAGGCGGGTGGCCACCACCGACTGGGCGATGGCGGGCACCGTCAGCTCGCGGGCCACCGCGGCGCTGGCCGCCGCCAGGGAGCCGACCCCCGGGACGATCTCGAACTCGCGGTCGTGGGCCAGGCACCAGTCGACCTGCTCCTGGAGGGCGGAGTACAGGGCGAGGTCGCCCGAGTGGAGGCGCACGATCCGCGCCTCCGGGTGGGCCTCGTAGACCTTCACCACGTCCTCGAACGTCATGCCCGCCGAGTCGTGGACCTCCGCCGCCGGCGAGGCGTGGGCCAGCACCTCCTCCGGCACCAGCGACGACGCCCAGACCACCACGTGCGCGCCGGCCAGGCGGTCGACCGCCCGCAGGGTCAGCAGGTCGGCAGCACCCGGGCCGGCGCCCACGAACGAGATCACCGGGGCTCCCGCACGGGCGGCACGATCATCGTCGCCAGGTACGACGCCGGCCGGTCGGCCACCTCGGCCAGCGGGGCCACGCGCCCCCCGGGGAGGCCGAGGAGCTCGCCGATGACCGCGCCCTCCAGCCGCTGGTGCCCCGCCAGCGTGGCCGCCACCGCACCGATCTGGGCGCCGCCCTTGTACACGACCACCGCGGCCCCGGGGTCGGCGGCCGCCGCCTCCAGCGTGGCGCCCGCAGCGGCCGCGTGGGCCGGGACCAGCACCAGGTGCTCGGTGCCGTCGACCACGGTCGTGCCCGTGCGGGCGGCCAGGTCCTGGAACGCCATGATCCCGGGCACCACCTCGACCGGGACCGCCGGGCGCCGGCGCCGCACGGCGTCGCCGAGGGGCGAGAACGTGCTGTACACGTTGGGGTCGCCGAGCGTCACGAACGCCACCCGCTCGCCGGCGTCGAGGTGGGCGACGAGGGCGTCGGCCGCCGCCTCCAGGGCGGCGGCCCGGGCCTCGGTGCCGACCTCCATCACGAACGTGACCCGCTCGATCGTGACGTCGGGCGCCACCTCCCGCACGATGGCCTCCGCCCGGCCCACGGCCTGGGCCGACGTGCTGGGCGCCACCACCCGGTCGGCGCCGCGCAGGACCTCGACGGCCCGCCGGGTCACGAGCCCCGGGTCGCCGGGCCCGACGCCCACGCCCACCAGGGCGGGACCCGGGCGGTAGCGGGCGGCCACGGGGTCCTCCCGCCGGGCGATGGGGGCGTTGCCCGCGGGCTCGGACGCCACCAGCCGCTCCACCGCCAGTCGCAGCAGCTGGGCCTCCGACCGCCCCGTGGCCCGGGCGACCGCGGCCAGGCGGTCCTTGAGGGCATCGGGCAGGTAGACGCTCGTCTTCTTCACCGGGTCATCACCGGGAGCGACCCTAGGCGACGACGTAGGGCACTACCTAGGGCACGTGCCACCCGTGTACGGTCGCACCCCCATGACGCCCCTCGGTCCCCGCCTGGTGGTGGCCGGCACCCACTCCGGGGTGGGCAAGACGACCGTCGCCACCGGCCTGACCGCCGCCCTCCGGGCCGCGGGCCACCGGCCGGCCACGGCCAAGGTCGGGCCCGACTTCATCGACCCCGGCTACCACGCCCTCGCGTCCGGGCGGCCGCCCCGCAACCTCGACGCCTGGCTGTGCGGCGAGGAGGCCATCGCCCCGCTCGCCGCCCGGGCGGCGGACGGCGCCGGCCTGCTGGTGATCGAGGGCGTGATGGGGCTGTTCGACGGCGCGGCCGACGGCCGGGCCTCCTCCACCGCCGACGTCGCCCGGCTGCTGGGCGCGCCCGTGATCCTGGTGGTGGATGCCGCGGCCCTGGCCGGCTCCGTGGCGGCGATCGTCCACGGGTTCGCGACGCTCGACCCGTCGGTGGCGGTCGCCGGCGTGATCCTCAACCGGGTCGGGTCCGACGGCCACGAGACCCAACTGCGGGAGGCGCTCGTCCCGCTCGGTGTGCCCGTCCTCGGCGCCCTGCGGCGGGACGACCGGCTGACCTGGCGGGACCGCCACCTCGGCCTGGTCCCGGTGGCCGAGCAGCCTGACACGGTCGTCCGATCCCTCGACGCCCTGGGCGCGGCGGTGGCCGAGCGGCTCGACCTGGGCGCGCTGGTGGCCCTGGCCCGCAGTGCGCCGCCGCTCCCGGTACCGGCCGCGGTGCCCCTGCCCGAGCCGGGCCCGTCGGTGCGGGTGGCGGTGGCCGGCGGGCCGGCGTTCACGTTCACCTACGCCGACACCGTGGACGCCCTGGCGGCCGGAGGCGCCGAGGTCGTCCCGTTCGACCCGCTGCGGGACCCCGCCCTGCCCGAGGCGGTCGACGGCCTGGTGGTGGGCGGCGGGTTCCCGGAGACGTTCGCCGCCGAGCTCGCCGCCAACCGGCCGCTGCTGGCCGACGCCGCCGCCCGGGTCCGGGCAGGCCTCGCCACCTGGGCCGAGTGCGGCGGCCTGCTGTGGCTGGCCCGGGAGCTCGACGGCCACCCGATGGCCGGCGTGGTCCCGACCGCCGGCCGGATGACCGACCGGCTCACGCTCGGCTACCGCACCGCCACCACCGCTGTGGGCGGGCCGCTGGGGCCGGCGGGCACGACGTTCCGGGGCCACGAGTTCCACTACTCGCGCACCGACCCCGGCGGGGACGCCCTCCACCTGGCCAGCCGGTTCGGCGAGGGGCCCGAGGGCTTCGCCGGCCCCCGGCTGCTGGCCACGTACGTCCACCACCACCCGGGCGGCGACCCCTCGGCCGTCGCCGGCTTCCTCACCGCCTGCCGGGCGGCTCAGGACGCCGACGGGGAGGGCGGCGGCACGTAGTCGTCCCGCTCGGGGTCGGGGTCTGGAAGCCGGTCGCCCGCCTGGAACCCGGTCAACGATCCGCCGGTGCGGGCCACCGTGTAGTCGGCCAGCAGCCGCAGCCCCACGCCGACGCCTCCGGTCACGGCCGCGTAGACGAGGTACGCGAGCGTGTTCACGAACAGGTCGACCCGCTGGCCGACCGTGAGATCGTCGCCGGTCGGCACGAACACCAGGCTGTCCTCGGCCGCCTGCTGCTGGCGCACCAGCACCCAGATCCAGGCGGCCAGCGCCAGGCCCGCCACGACCAGCAGCGCCGTCCCGGTCACCCGGGCGAAGGCCGCCGCCCGCGCCACCACCGACCGGTTGAGGACGACCACATCGTCGCTCGTGACAATGTCGTCGATCCCGCCCGTTGCACTCATGGCGTGAAGCCTTGCACGGCACGCCCCGCCTAGCGGCGACCAGTGGCGGGGGAGAGCCGCGACCAGATGGCCAGCACGATGATGGCGCCGGCGATCGAGCCCAGCAGCCCGCTCGGCCGCAGCCGCAGCCCGTCGCCGGCCAGCAGGCTGACGAGCAGCCCGCCCACGAACGAGCCGACCAGGCCGGCCACCAGCGTGCGGGCATCGGGCCGGGACCCGAGCCCCAGGACGATCTGGGCCAGCCAGCCGGCGAGGAATCCGAACGCGAGCAGGGCGAGCAGCAGCACGCCGGCCAGCCTCCCCGCCCGACCTGGCCGCGGCACCACCCGGATCGGGTGGTCGGTGGTTGGAACCCCGTTGGCGGGAAGGGCGATGAAGCGCGGGTTCGCTGCTCGTCCTGTCGAGCACCGCGGCGTCCGCCAAGGGCACCCGTCGTCGCCCGGCCCGACAACACGAAGTGGGCAATGTGCGCAGCACCGCTGTGTGACGGTTGACACATTGCCACGCTTCGCGGCAGGCTCGGTAGCGGATCGACACCGTCTCGATCGCAGGGGGCACATCATGGAGCGCACACCGCGTCAGCTCGTCTCCGTCATGGTCGTCATCGTCTTGTTCAGCGGGCTCGCGGCCGGCAGCGCCGGCGCTGCCCCCACCGAGAGCCAGCCTGCTGGCGACGATGAGCTGGACGCCTACACCGCGGTGGTCCAGGCCGACCAGCTACCCGCGATCGCCGAGCAGGGCATCGACGTGAGCGCCCAGCGACCCGTGGCGGACGGCATCGAGCTCGACATGGTCCTCGACCAGGACCAGGCCGACCGGCTTCGGGGCCGGGGAGTCGGCCTGAGGCTGACCCGGGTCGAGGGGGGCTTGACCGTCCAACAGTTCGCGGCGGAACAAGCTGCCAACGGCTTCACCGTCTGGCGCTCGTACGACGAGCCCGGCGGCATCCGCGACCAGCTCTACGCCGCGGCCCGCGACAACCCCCAGCTGGTGAAGCTCGAGGTCCTCGGCCACACCGGCCAGGGTCGCGAGATCATCGCGGTCAAGCTGACCCAGGGCGCTCGCGGCACACCGGACGGTACGCGTCCGGCCGTCCTCTACAGCTCCACCCAGCACGCGCGTGAGTGGATCTCCACCGAGGTCAACCGGCGGCTGATGAACCACTTCATCGACGGGTGGCGGGCCAACGACCGTGAGATCCGCCAGCTTCTGCAGACGAACGAGTTCTGGTTTGTCCTCGTGGCCAACCCCGACGGCTACCAGTACACGTTCGACCACGAGCGGCTGTGGCGGAAGAACCTCCGCGACAACAACGGAGACGGTGAGACCCAGGTCGGCGACGGCGTCGACCCCAACCGCAACTTCCCCAACCACTGGGGCTTCGACGAGGAGGGGTCGTCGGCCATCCAGTCCAGCGACACCTACCGGGGCCCGGCGCCGCTGTCGGAGCCGGAGACCCAGGCGATGGTCGGCCTGCTCGACCGGATCGGGTTCGCGTTCCAGGTCAACTACCACTCCAACGGCCAGTGGCTGCTGTACGCCGAGGGCTGGCAGACCGGCACCCCCACCGCGGACGATCCGATCTACTACGCGATGTCCGGCAACCTGGACGCCCCGGCGATCGCCGAGTTCCACCCGGGTCTGAGCTCGGACGTCCTCTACGTCACCAACGGCGAGACCACCGACTACGCGCACGCAGTGACAGGCGCACTGGCGTGGACGCCGGAGCTCTCCGCGGGGTGCGACGGGTGTGGCTTCGTCTTCCCCGACGACGAGGCACTCGTGGAAGAGGAGTTCCAGCGCAACCTGCCGTTCGCCCTGTCGGTGGCCCGCTCGGCGGTCGACCCTGCCAACCCGAAGACGGTCACGGGAATCACGACCAAGCCCTTCTACGTCGACAGCGAGGACCCCTACAAGCGGAGCAACCCCGGCACCCAGCTGAGCTTCACCAAGTCGTACGGCGACCCGCAGCCGGTCGCGGTGATCGCCAAGCGCAGCCTCGGGGCCGTCACGGTGAGCTACCGCATCAACGGTGGCCCGGTGCAGTCGGCTCCCATGTCCGAGTGGGGCGGCGGGTCGAGGTACGACCCGGCCTCGGTCCACTACCACCAGATGCGAGGCGTCGTGACGGGTACCGACCCCGGCGACTCGGTCGAGGTCTGGTTCGAAGGCGGCGGCCAGCGCAGTGATTCGTTCACCTACGACGCCGTCTCCGAGAGCGGTAACCGCGTGCTCGTCGTGGCGGCCGAGGACTACACCGGCGCCTCGCCGGTGCAGACGCCAGGCCCGCACTTCGTCGACACGTACACCGACGCCCTGGCCGCCAACGGCCAACAGGCCGACGTCTACGACGTCGACGCCGCCGGGCGGATCGCCCCGGACGCCCTCGGAGTGCTCAGCCACTACGACGCGGTCATCTGGGAGACCGGGAACGACCTGGTCACCCGTGCCGCCGGCCGCGCCGGCGGCAATGTCGACCGGCTGGCACTCGACGAACTGCTCGAGTTCCGTTCGTACATGAACGAAGGCGGCAAGCTGCTCTTCGCCGGAGACTCCGCCGGCCAGCAGTACACCAACGCCGCCGTGGGCAACCAGCTCTACGACCCCAAGGGCGAGATCGCCTGCAACCCGCTTCCCCCGGGTACGGACCCGCGGCGCTGCCTGCCCTTGTTCGGCTCGTTCTTCGGTGGCGACACCACCAACGACGTGCTCCAGTACTACCTCGGTGGCTACGTTGCCGTGGCCAACGACGGTCATGTCGGCGGTGTGGCGTTCGACTCGATAGGCGTCGACGACCCGTTCACGGACCTCGCGTGGGGCCTCGACGATCCCATCTTCGGGGGCAACAACTTCCGGAGGTCGTCGTTCCTCGCCACCAGCGGCATCCTGCCGACCGACCAGTTCAAGCAGTTCGAGAGCTGGGCCGCGGCGCGGTACGCCAAGCCGGGTGGTCCGTTCGACCCGCACACCGGTACCCAGTACGTCTACTCGCAGATCGCGGACGTCTCCTACAAGCGGCTCACGCGTGAGATCGCCGTTCCGGCGGCCGGTGGGTCGATGACGTTCTGGACGTCCTACGACACCGAGGCGGAATGGGACCACCTGTTCGTGGAGGCGCGCACGCCCGGCGGTGACGACTGGACGACGCTGCCGGAGGCCAACGGGCACACGACGACGTCGACCGGCCAGAGCTGCCCCGCGGGCTGGGTCGAGCTGCACCCGCACCTCGCCCACTACCAGACGTGGGACGGCGTCAACGCGTGCACCGAGACCGGCACCACCGGCGCCTGGAACGCCGCGAGCGGCAACTCGGCGGGTTGGCAGGAGTGGACCATCGACCTCTCGGCGTACGCCGGCGGGAGCGTCGAGATCTCCATCGCCTACGCCAGCGACTGGGCGACGCAGGGCATCGGCGTCTTCGTGGACGACATCACGCTCCCCGACGGCACCAGCACCTCGTTCGAGACCGGCCTGGACGGCTGGGCGATCACCGGACCGCCCGAGGGCAGCGCACCCAACGTCAACAACTTCATCCAAACCGACGCATCGGGCTTCCCGGTCGGCAACGCGATCTCCACGCCGCACTCGCTGCTGCTGGGGTTCGGGCTGGAGGGCGTCTCGACCGAGGACGAACGCAACGCAGTGATGGGCCGCGCGCTCGACCACCTGCTGGAGTAGGAGGAGGCAGACGCCTTCGTGGATGGTCGTCACGCTCGACCGTGAGCAGCGCGAACGCCGAATCCCGTCGGCTCTGGCGTGGTGTGGTGATGCCGAGTCGGTCGAGAAGCTGTTCGACGCGGTCGCGGATCTGGTCACGGATGAGGCAGACGGCGTCGAGGGGCTGGCCGGCGGGGTCGTCGAGGTCCCAGTCCTCGTGGCGTTTGCCGGGGTAGAGGGCAGGCATCGCCGAGGAGGGGAGAGCGGCCATGCGAGTAGGCCTGCTAGGGACCGGGTTCGGGTTGGCGCACGCCGGCATCTACCACGCTCACCCGGACGTCGAGTCCGTGGTCGTGTTCGGTCGCACCGCGTCGAAGTTGGACCAGGTCGCCACCGAGCTCGGGGTCGCCACGACCACCGACATCGACAGCATCTATGACGACCCCACCATCGACATGGTCGACGTGTGCCTGCCCACGCCCTTGCACGCCGACCACGTCATCCGTGCGCTCGACTGCGGCAAGCACGTGCTCTGCGAGTTGCCGTTGGCGACGAACATGGACGACGCCGAGCGGGTGGTCGACGAATGCGCTGCCAGCGACCGCCAGGTGTTCGTCGACATGACGGGCCGGTTCGATCCGGCGACCGAAGTCCTCGCGGCGGCGATAGCCGACGGCACGTACGGACCGCTGAAGACGTTGCAGTTCGGCATCCGGACCGCGCGGTTGTGGGAGGGCTACGAGCTCGGGCTCGCGTCCATCGCCATGGACGTCCTCCACGGCACTCTGGACACCATCGCCTCCGCCCTGGGCCGGCCTGAGCGGGTCACCGCCGTCGGCGTGGCCGGCGACGCCGGTGGTTCGGCCGCCGAGGTCCTGCTCACCTACCCGGACATCCTCGTGGGCTGCAGCGCGTCCGCCCTGATGCCCCGGCCCTACGGCGTCCGCGGCGGCTATCTGGCCACGTTCGGAGACGCCGTCCTCGACTCGTCATGGACCGCTGGTTGGGACGGCCGGCCTGCCGGTGTCCTCACCGAGTACACGGACACCGGCGCACGGGAACTCGAACTCGCACCCGCAAACTCCTACGCCGCCGTGATCGACCATGTCCTCGACTGCCTGGCCGCCCGAGCCACGTCCCGCCTCACCCCTGACAGCGTCCTCGACAGCCTCCAGCTCACTCTCGACGTCCGCGCCGACCTCGAGCAACCGGCTGTCTGATCGACCTGGGAGCTCGTTGTTCCGGGGCGTCCGACGCTGCCGCGGGCGATCGGTCGTTGGGGCCCGTCAGCTGGCGTCTCGTCAGCGGTAGGCGGCCGCCTGGATCGCATACAGCTCCGCGTACTGCCCGCCCCGGGCCGTCAGGTCGTCGTGGGTGCCGACCTCGACCACCCGGGCGCCGTCGAGCACCACGATGAGGTCGGCCATGCGCACGGTCGAGAACCGGTGCGACACCAGCAGCGTGATGCGCCCGGACTCCCGCCCCCGGCGGGCCGAGGTGGCGTACCGCTCGAACAGTGCGTGCTCGGTCTCCGCGTCGAGGGCGGCGGTCGGCTCGTCCAGCACCACCATCAGCGGCTCGTCACGCATGAAGCCCCGGGCCAGCGCGAGCTTCTGCCACTGCCCGAACGACACCTCCACGCCCCCGGGCCACGTCGGCCCGAGCTGGGTGTCGAGCCCCGACGCCAGCTGGTCGATCACGTCGCCGGCCCCGGCCCGGGCCACCGCGCCCCGGACCGCGGGGTCGTCGTCGATGCGGGGCACGTCGCCGACGCCGACCGAGTGCCGGGCCGGCAGCTCGAACCGGAAGAAGTCCTGGAACGCGCCGGACAGCCGGGACCGCCACTCGTCCGCCGGCATGCGGGCGAGCGGGGCGTCGTCGACCAGGATCTGGCCGGCCGTCGGCTCGTACATCTTCCCCAGCAGCTTGACCAGCGTCGTCTTGCCCGCGCCGTTCTCGCCCACGATCGCCACCACCGCGCCCGCGGGCAGGTGGAGGTCGACGTCGGCCAGCACCAGCCGCTCGGTGCCGGGGTAGCTGAACGACAGGCCCTCGACCCGGATGCCGTCCACCAACCGGTCGGGGACCGGGAGGTCGGTCCCGGCGGTGAACGAGGCCGCGTAGTCCTCCAGCCACGCCAGTCGCCGCGACCCATCGAGCCAGATGCCCCGCAGGAACCCGACCTCGCCGACGGTGGCGCCGATGTAGGCCGACAGCCGGGCGCCGGCCGCCAGCACCAGCAGGACCTGGCCGGCGGGGGCGTCGAGCACCGAGGCCACGTACACGACCGCGCCCACGTAGGCGAGGCCGAACACCGCCCACGCCGCCGAGTGCCAGGCCGCGCTGACCCACCGGGCCGAGGCGATGGGCCGGTGCCATCGCTCCCACGACTCCCGCCGCAGCCTGGCCAGGGCCGGGCCCGTGCCGGTCACCCGCAGCTCCTTGCCGGGCGGTGCCGTCGTGGTGATGACGTAGAGGTGGCGGGCCAGGCGGCTGTGGGGCGCGCCCCGCTCCTCGACCACCCGCTCCACCCCGGGTCGCCAGGTCGAGGTCAGCACGGTCGGTACCGCGAACAGCGCCAGCAGGATCAGCACGGGGTCGATGGCCGCCAGCAGGGCGATGGTCACGGCCAGCCGCAGGATCCACCCGCACACGGCGAACAGCGACATGAACAGGTGGTCGAGGACGAACACCTGCTCGCGCAGGACCGACAGGCGGTCGAGGTAATCGGGTCGCTCCTGGTGCTCGATCGTCGCCACCGTCGCCTGGAGCCGGGCGACGTGGGCCTCGAGCGCCACCGTCACCTTGTCGCGGAAGCGCCGCTGGGTGCGGGTGCTGACGATGCGCAGGAACCACGTCGCCGTGGCCGACAGGGCGAGCCCGGCCGCGGCCACCACCATCAGCGTGTCGTCCCCGTCGACCACGCCCTTGCCAAGGAGCGCCAGCCACAGGGCCAGCAGGGCGTCGGGGAGCGAGGCCAGCAGCGCTAGGCCGAACGACACGACCAGCAGCGCCGGCTCGGACCGGTAGCCGAGCTTGGTCATCCGCCACATCGCCTCGAACGACGGCGGGAGGGCGTCGTCGCGGGGCGTCTTGCCGTCAAGAGAGGACGTCATAGGTCACCCCCTCCTGCTCGACGTCCACCGGCTCGCCGAACCGGCTGGCCTGCAGTTCGAACATGGTGCGGTAGCGCCCGCCCCGGGCCATGAGCTCGTCGTGGCTGCCGAGCTCGACCACCCGGCCCGCCTCCAGGACGCAGATGCGGTCGGCGTGGCGCACGGTGGAGAATCGGTGCGACACGAGGATGGTGATGCAGTCGCGGGTGGCGGCCAGGATCCGCTCGAAGATCTCGGCCTCGCCCCGCACGTCGAGCTGCGCGGTCGGCTCGTCGAGGATGACGAGCCCGGCACCCCGGCGCACCGCGCACAGCGCCCGGGCCAGCGCCACCCGCTGCCACTGGCCGCCCGACAGATCGGTGCCGCCCTCGTAGCCCTTGGCCAGCGGGGTGTCGAGGTCGGCCAGCCCGGCAGCGCCCGCGTCGGCCAGCGCCGCCAGGATCACATCGTCGGGCGCCCCCCCGGGGGCGACGTTGTCCCGCAGCGGCAGCTCGAACCGCACGAAGTCCTGGAAGACCGCGGTGACGCGGGTCCGCCAGTCGTCGAGGTCGAGGCGGCGGAGGTCGACGCCGTCGATCGTCACCGCCCCGCCCTGGGGGTCGTGCAGGCGGCACAGCAGCTTGGCCAGCGTCGTCTTGCCCGCCCCGTTCTGGCCGACGATGGCGAGCGAAGTCCCGGCCGGGATGGTGAGGTCGAAGCCGTCGAGCACCGGTCGTGTGCTCGTGTCGTAGGCGAACGTGAGGTCGCGGAAGCGGATCTCGGCGGCCGGCATGCCGGTGGCCGGGCGGTCGCCCGGCCGCAGCGCGCCCCGGGGCGCCATGGCGTCGCGCAGCCGCAGCACCGCGGCCACCGCGGCCGACGCGCCGTCGAGCGCCCAGTTGAGGCCGCCGAAGGCGATCATGCTGGTGCCGACGGCGACCTGGGCGAACACGACGACGCGGTCGAGGTCGAGCCGGCCGTCGACCGCGGCGCTGGCCAGCGACCAGAACACGACGAGGTTGGCCGCAGTCACGACCAGGACGCACAGCGCCAGCGGCCGCTCCCGCAGCCGGGTGGCCTTGTGCTGCAGCTCGTAGAGCAGGCGCCGGCGGGCCGTGAACCGCTCGATCGTCCAGGGCGCCAGGCCGAACAGCCGCAGCTCCTTGGCCGCGGGCGGGTCGACCGCCAGCCGGTAGGCGTAGTCGGCGTCGCGCTGGGCCCGGCGGACCTCGTCGGTGTTGCGGTCCTGCCAGACGGCGCTCTCCCGCAGCCACCAGTGGGTGGAGAGCCAGGCCCCACCGAGGACCAGCGGCGCCCACCAGGCGTAGCCGAACAGCACCACGGCCGACGCCAGCCCGCCGAGCATCTCGACCAGCCCCGAGGCGATGAAGTCCATGCTGATCGACATCGGCGGGCCGGACATGCCCATGTCGAAGTCGCGGGCCATGGTGAGGTCGTCGGCCAGGTCGGGGTCCTCGAGGTGGGCGATGCCGGGCGGCTCGACGCAGGCCTCGGTCATGCGGTCGTAGAGCCAGGCCGACACCCGGTCGCCCAGGTTGGCCCCGATGGCCTGGTGCAGCGGGGAGAGGACCTGGCCGGCCACGAACACGACGCCGACGAACGCCAAGGGGCCCGCCAGGTCGTCGCCCCGCTGGACCGCGCCGACCAGCACGCCCATGGCCAACGCGAAGGCGGCGGGCACGAGGCCGAGCGCGATCAGCACGGCCCACCAGGCGATGGCGAGGCGGCGGTCGGCTCGGGGGAGGACGGCGAAGAATTGCCATTCCTTCCGGTCGCGCAGTCGGCGGAGCATCAGCCCTCCTCCGAGGGGACGTCGATGATCTGGTTACACACCGTGTCGACCGGGAGGAGCCTCGCGACGGCGGCGGAGCCACCGGGTGGTTCCCCTGTTTCTACTCCGAAACGTGCCATGCGCGTCACCCGTACCGTGCGGGCGTGACCATTCGTTTCCCAAACTAAATAAGTGGCGCTAGGTTGGACAGCAGGATGACGAGAACCTCCCTCCCGACACCCGCCCGGCTGGACACCGACGTCGGTGTGATGGCCGCCCGCCTGCGGGTCAACGTCACCCGCCTGGCCAGGCTGCTGCGCCGCCTCGGCGACACGGGCCTGTCCCCGAGCCAGATCTCCGCGCTGACCTCGATCGAGCGCCACGGCCCGCTCACGCTCGGCGCCCTCGCCGACCACGAGGGCGTGGCGCCGCCCAGCGTGACCAAGGTCGTCGCCAAGCTCGAGGAGCACGGCCTGGTCGAGCGCAAGACCGTCGCTGCCGACCGCCGCGTCGCGCTCGTCAGCATCACCCCCGCGGGCGCCCACCTGCTGGCCGACGTCCGCCAGCGCAAGGACGTCTGGCTGGCCACCCGGCTGGGCGACCTCGGCGACGACCAGCGGGCCCGGCTGGCCGACGCCCTCGACGTCATCGACGCCCTCACCGCCCACGACCCGACGGTCACCCGCCGATGACGTCGGTGCGCGCCGCCGCCCACGACATCTTCCGCTCGCTCCGGTACCGGAACTTCCGGCTGTTCTTCTACGGCCAGCTGGTCTCTCAGGTCGGTAACTGGCTGACGCTCGTCGCCCAGACGCTGTTCGTCCTGAAGCTGACCGACAGCGGCATCGCCCTCGGCGTGCTGGCCGCCGCCCAGTTCGGCCCCATCCTCCTCCTGGGCCCGTGGGCCGGCCTCGTCGCCGACCGGTCGGACAAGCGCAAGCTGCTGCTGACCGTCCAGACCCTGGCGATGGCGCAGTCGTTCGCCATGGCCGCGCTCGCGTTCTCGGGCGACCCGCCGGTCGGCGCCATCTACGCCGTGGCGTTCTTCGGCGGCGTCACGATGGCGTTCGACAACCCGACCCGGCGCAGCTTCGTGGTCGAGATGGTCCCGCAGGACGACATCAACAACGCGGTCAGCCTCAACTCGGCCCTGATGACGTCGTCCCGGGTCGTCGGGCCCGCGCTGGCCGGCCTGGCGGTGACCACCGTGGGCTTCGGCTGGGCGTTCCTCGGCGACGGCCTGTCGTACCTGGCCGTGCTGGCCGGCCTGTGGATGATGCGCACCGAGGAGCTGCGGCCCGCCCCGGTCACCCCCAAGGCCAAGGGCCAGATCCGCGCGGGACTGCGCTACGTGCGCCGCGAGCCGGTGCTGTTCGTCCCGATGGCGATGATGGCCGTCGTCGGCACGCTGTCCTACAACTTCCCGACCGTCTTCCCACTGTTCACCATCCGGGACCTGGGCGGGACCGCCTCGACGTTCACCCTGCTGTTCTCGGTCGTGAGCATCGGCTCGCTGATCGGGGCGCTGTTCACCGCCCGCCGGACGATCGTGAGCGTGCGCCGGGTGTGCACGGCGTCGCTGGCCTACGGGGCCACGATGGCGGTGATGGCCCTGGTGCCGAACACCTCCGCCGCGCTGGTCGTGGGGGTGGTGCTCGGGCTGGCGTCGATCTCGTTCATCGTGTCCTCGACCGCCATCGTGCAGACGGAGGCCGCGCCGGAGATGCGGGGCAGGGTCCTGGCGCTGCAGGCCATGCTCTTCCTCGGCAGCACCCCGGTCGGCGGGCCGATCGTCGGCTGGGTGGCCGAGGAGTTCGGCGCCCGCTACGCCATCGGCCTCGGCGCCGCCGCGGCGCTGGGAGCGGGGCTGTGGGGCCTGTCCGCCACCACCGGGCTGCGCCGGCAGCGCCCCGGGCGGGAGGGCGCCGGCGAGTTCCGGCTGGAGGACGAGGTGGTGCCCGCCGCCTAGCGTGGCGTCATGGACAACGTGGTGGCGGCCCTGGAGGACCAGCAGGTCGAGCTGACCGACCTGGTGGCAGGCCTGGACGAGGCGGGGTGGCAGGCGGCATCCCGCTGCCCGGGGTGGTCGGTGGCGGACGTGGTGCTCCACCTTGCCCAGACCAACGAGATGGCGATGGCGAGCCTGGAGGGCCGCATCGCCGAGTTCCTGGCGGAGGCCTACGCCGGCCTGCCGCCCGCGGCCGACGTCGACGAGGGCGCCGCCCTGATGGTCGAGCGGGAGCGGGGGCGGCCGCCGGCCGAGGTGTTCGCCCGCTGGCGGGACGGCGCGTCCACGCTGCTGGCGGCGTTCGACGACACCGACCTCGGGGCGCGGGTCACGTGGGTGGCGGGCGACCTGACCGCCCGGACCCTGGCCACGACCCGCCTGGCCGAGACGTGGATCCACACCGGGGACGTCGCCGCCGGCCTCGGCGTCGAGCTGGAGCCCACCGAGCGGCTGTGGCACATCGCCCGGCTGGCCTGGCGCACTCTGCCCTACGCCTTCGCCCGCGAGGGCCGCCAGCTCAGCGGGCCGGTCCGCTTCGAGCTGCAGGCGCCCAACGGCGACACGTGGGTGTTCTCGGGCGACGAGGAGCCGGCGACGACCGTGTCCGGGGACGCCGCCGTGCTGTGCGACGTGGCGGCCCGGCGGCTGCCGGGCGCCGAGAGCGGCCTGCGGGCCGAGGGTCCTGACGCGGCGGCGGTGCTGGAGCTCGTCCGCACGTTCGCCTGAGGCGTCAACCGCGCCCACCTCCGCGGGGTCACCCCCGCCGTGTGATCGCGAGGTCACGGGCACGGTGCGGGGTACCGCCCGGGCGGTCCGGGACATGCGGGCGGTCCTGGCGGCCGGCTAACCCGAGGCGTCCCCCGGCGGCCGCGCCACCGCGGCGACCGCGGCCCGCACGGTGGGGTAGGCGCGACTCGGGGCGCAGCACCACCAGCCAGGACCGCCCGCCTGGTCGGGCGGGCCTCAGAGCTGCCAGACGACCTCGGTCTCGAGCTCCGACTCGTCCTCCCGCCAGTCGCCGTAGATCTCCCAGCGCGGGCCGGCGACCGCGTAGCCGTTGTCGGCGCACCAGCGGTGGACGGCGTCGTGGGCCGCGGCCAGGTGCTCGTACGACCCGCGGTGCATGGTGCGGACCACCCGTCCGCCCGGCAGCGACGACGGCGTCACCCGCCCGTGCGGCTCGAACTCCCCGGTCACGATGACGCCGATCTCGACGTTCGGGACGCCGTCCAGGTAGTACATGACGTTGTGGCCGTCCGAGCGCAGGCCCTCGCCGTGGTCACTGCGGAGGAAGGCCCACACCTCGTCGAAGGCCTTGCCGGCCACGCCGGGCAGGTCGGGCCAGGTGGTGGAGGCCGGTACCACCGCCGTCGGGACCGGGGGGACGTCGTCGACCAGCTCGATGTCGTAACCCATGGCCCGACGAGGCTAGGGGGTCAGACCTGGATCTCGCTCTTCGTCCGGCCCTTGGACGACCAGTAGCCGTCGGTGCGGCCCAGCCGGAACCGCTCGGGCTTGGCGTCGTCGG
>Ga0075428_100000694_pt1 | contig 34739 bp, 50 predicted proteins | sample RhiMetdeltSRZDD2_FD_75291 | JGI IMG/M metagenome (GOLD analysis project Ga0075428, IMG submission 75291) | Populus rhizosphere microbial communities from Tennessee, USA - Rhizosphere MetaG P. deltoides SRZDD2 | ecosystem: Host-associated > Plants > Roots > Rhizosphere > Soil | place: USA... | reverse complement strand
TCCGCTCGCCGTTCATCGACAAGGACAGCCGTGAGCAGTTCGAGATCCGGACCCACAAGCGCCTCGTCGACATCCTCGACCCCTCGTCGAAGACCGTCGACGCCCTGATGCGACTCAGCCTCGCGGCTGGCGTCGACATCGAGATCAAGATGTGATGAAGAACCACGTCACGGCCGCCCAGCCGAGCACAGGCCAAGGCGGCGCCGAGCACGCGAGCGAGCGCACTTGCAACGTGCGTGAGCGAGCGCGCGCAGAAGCCAACGACGGCCTGGGCCGGATCGGCGGCCGCCGATGATCGGCTTGATCGGCCGTAAGGTCGGCATGACCCAGGTCTTCCAGGACGACGGCACGATGGTCGCCGTGTCCGTGCTCGCGGTCGAGCCGAACACGGTCACCCGCCTGCGCACGACCGAGCGCGATGGCTACACGGCCGTCCAGCTCGGCACGCATGAGACGAAGAAGCTCACGAAGCCCGAGGCCGGCCAGCTCAAGGACCTCCCGAAGCTGGCGACGATCCGCGAGTTCCGGGTCGACGACCCGAGCGCGTACGAGGTCGGCCAGACCGTCGGCATCGCCGACCTGTTCGCTTCTGGCGACCTCGTCGACGTGACCGGCGTCTCGAAGGGCAAGGGCTTCGCCGGCCAGATCAAGCGCCACCACTTCCATCGCGGCCCGAAGACGCACGGCTCGGATCATCACCGCGAGCCCGGCTCGATCGGCCCCGGCACGACGCCCGGCCGCGTCTACCGGGGACTACGGATGGCGGGCCACATGGGCGACATGGGCTCGACGACGAAGAAGGTCCGCGTCGTCCGTGCCGACGCCGGCAAGAATGTCCTCCTGCTCGCCGGCTCGCTGCCGGGTGCGCGGGGCGCCCTGATCCTCGTCCGGAAGGCCCAGTGATGCCGCAGACGACCCTCTTCGATCGCAAGGGCGCGTCCCTCGGCAGCGTCGATCTGAGCGCCGAGCTCTTCGATGCACCCGTGAACGAAGCCGTCATCCACCAAGCCGTCACGGCCCAGCTCGCCGGCCGCCGCACGGGCACAGCCTCGACGAAGACGCGCGGTGAGGTCCGCGGCGGTGGCAAGAAGCCGTATCGCCAGAAGGGCACCGGCCGCGCCCGCCAGGGCACGAAGTCCGCGCCGCACTACCGCGGCGGCGGCGCCGTCTTCGGGCCGCATCCGCGCTCGTACGAGCAGCGCCTGCCGCGGAAGGTCCGCAGCCTCGCGCTGCGCGGCGCGCTGACCGCGAAGCTCGGCGACGAGGCCATCCGCGTGATCGACACCTTCGCTCTCGACGCGATCAAGACGCGCGACCTCGCGACGGTCCTTGCGGCGCTCAACGCCTCGGGTCGCGTCCTGCTTGTCGCGCCGGCAACGGACGAGACGCTGAAGCTCTCGGCGCGCAACCTGCCGACGGTCGACGTCATCCTCGCGGACTCCCTCAACGTCGTCGCCCTCGTCCAGGCGGACACGATCGTCATCGAGCAGCCGGCGCTCGCGCGCATGCAGGAGGTCTACGCATGAGCGCCCTCACAGCACCCGAGATCGTCGTGCGGCCGGTGATCAGCGAGAAGACGATCGACGAGTCGGGCCGCGGCAAGTACACGTTCGAGGTCCATCGCGACGCGAACAAGGTCCAGATCAAGGCCGCCGTCGAGGAGCTCTACGTCAAGGAGAAGGTCACGGTCGTGGCCGTCAACGTCCTGACGACGAAGGCCAAGGAGAAGCGCCGCGGGACGCGGCGCGGCCGGATCGTGGGCCGCACCACACCCTGGCGCAAGGCGATCGTGACGCTGGCTGCCGGCCAGAAGATCACGTTCTTCGAGGGCGTCTGAGATGCCGCTTCGCAGCTATAAGGCGACCTCGCCGGGGCGCCGCTCCATGACCCGCTCGACGTTCGAGGAGGTCACGACCAGCGAGGCCTACAAGCCGCTGCTCGAGGCCCAGAAGCGCGGCTCCGGCAGGAACAACGCCGGCCGCCTGACCGTGCGCCACCGCGGCGCCGGCGAGAAGCAGCACTACCGGCGGATCGACTTCAAGCGCGACAAGCCGGGCGTTCCGGCCCGGATCGCGACGGTCGAGTACGACCCGAACCGCTCGGCCCGAATCGGCCTCCTGCACTACAAGGACGGCGAGAAGCGCTACATGCTGCTGCCGCACGGCCTGAAGGTCGGCGACGTCGTCGTGTCGGGCCGTGACGCCGAGGCCCGCACCGGCAATGCGCTGCCGATCGCGAACATCCCGCTCGGCACGACGATCCACAACGTCGAGCTCGTGCCCGGGAAGGGCGGCCAGATCGTCCGTTCCGCCGGCACCGCGGCGCAGCTCCTCGCCAAGGAAGGCGAGTGGGCCCAGATCCGCCTGCCGTCCGGCGAGGTTCGCCGCCTGAGCATCCAGTGCATGGCGACCGTTGGCCAGGTCAGCAACCTCGATCACGAGAACCAGAACCTCGGCAAGGCCGGGCGCGCTCGGCACATGGGCCAGCGCCCGGAGGTCCGAGGCGTCGTCATGAACCCGCGCGACCACCCGCACGGCGGCGGCGAGGGCAAGTCCCCGACGGGGATGCCGCCCAAGACGCCGTGGGGCAAGCCGGCGATGGGCTACCGGACCCGCCGTTCGAAGACGACGGGCCGCCTCATCGTTCGCTCGCGGCACCGGAAGTAGCGGGGGAGGAGCAGGATGTCCCGTTCCATCAAGAAGGGCCCGTACATCGAGGAGCGCCTCCGCGGCCGCGTCGAGGAGATGAACAAGCGCTCCGAGAAGAAGGTCGTGAAGACGTGGTCCCGCAGCTCGGTGATCTTCCCCGAGTTCATCGGCCACACGATCGCCGTCTACAACGGCCACAAGCACGTGCCCGTGTACGTGACCGAGAACATGGTCGGCCATCGCCTCGGCGAGTTCGCCCCCACCCGCACGTTCCGCGGCCACGGCCGGTCCACGGATCGCGCCACGGCACCGAAATAGGAGCTGGACGTGCGCGTCTCCGCCACCGCCAAGTACATCCGCCGCTCCACCCGGAAGACCCGGCTCGTCGTCGAGGTCATCCGCGGCCGCCGCGTGGACGAGGCTGCGGCGATCCTCAAGTTCATGCCCCAGGCCGCGGCGCGTGACGTCGCGCGCGTCCTCAAGAGCGCGACCGCGAATGCCGAGAACAACCACAACCTCTCGTCCGACGAGCTCGTCGTCGTCGAGGCCCGGGCCGACGAGGGCCCGACGATGAAGCGCTGGCAGCCGCGGGCTCGCGGCCAGGCATTCCAGATCCACAAGCCAATGACCCACATCACCGTCGTCGTGGGCGACGGGGAGGCCTGATCACATGGGACACAAGGTCCATCCGTACGGCTTCCGGCTGGGTGTCACCCGCACCTGGACGGCGAAGTGGTACGCCGACAAGGACTACACGACGCTGCTCAAGGAAGACATCTCCGTCCGCAAGCTGGTCGAGAAGCGGCTTGCGAACGCGAGCGTCAGCGGCGTCGAGATCGAGCGCGGCATCAACCACGTGACCGTCACGGTCCACACCGCCAAGCCCGGCATCGTCATCGGCAAGGGCGGCCAGAACGTCGAGATCCTGCGCCAGCAGATCGGCGAGCTGACGAAGCGCAAGGTCAAGCTCGAGATCAAGGAGATCCGCCAGCCGGAGCTCGACGCGTACCTCGTCGCGATCAACATCGCCCAGCAGCTGAGCCGCCGGATCGCGTTCAAGAAGGCGATCAAGCAGTCGATCCAGCGCTCGATGAAGGCCGGCGCGAAGGGCGTCCGGATCGCGGTCGCCGGGCGCCTCGGTGGCTCCGAGATGGGCCGCCGCGAGTGGGATCGCGAGGGTCGCATCCCGCTCGGAACGCTGCGCGCGGACATCAGCTACGGCCAGGTCCACGCCCACACGACCTACGGCCGGATCGGCGTCAAGGTCTGGATCTACCGCGGCGAGATCGTGCCCGAGCGTGGCGCGATGCTCGGTGCCCCGACCTCGGCGGCGGGAGCGGTCTGAGATGCTGCTGCCGCGTCGCGTCAAGCATCGCAAGGTCATGCGCGGTCGCATGTCCGGCCCGGCCAAGGGCGGCCACTCGGTCGCCTTCGGCGACTTCGGGCTGGCCACGCTCGAGCCCGCGTGGATCACGAGCCGCCAGATCGAGGCGGCCCGGCGAGCCATGACGCGCTCCGTGAAGCGCGGCGGCAAGATCTGGATCCGGGTCTTCCCGGACAAGCCCGTCACGAAGAAGCCCGCCGAGACGCGGATGGGCTCCGGCAAGGGCGCACCGGACCACTGGGTCGCGGTCGTGAAGCCCGGCCGGATCCTGTTCGAGATGGCCGGCGTTCCGCGCGAAGAGGCGGTCGAGGCGATGCGCCTCGCGAGCCACAAGCTGCCCGTCCAGACGCGCTTCGTCGCGCGCGAGTCGGCGGGCCTGGAGGCAGTCGATGGACATTGAGCGCGCGCGTGAGCTCTCGGACAGCGAGCTCGACGAGGCTCTCAAGCAGGCGAAGCAGGACCTCTGGAGTGCCCGCTTCGCGCTGTCGACACGCCAGTTGAACGACACGAGCACGATCCCGCAGACCCGGCGCACGATCGCCCGGATCCTGACGGTCCAGCGCGAGCGTTCGCTCGCCGAGACGAAGTCGGCCTGAGGGGCGAACGAATGACAGGAGCCACATCGGTGCAGGCCCAGCGCAAGACGAAGACCGGTCGCGTCGTCAGCGACAAGATGGACAAGACGATCGTCGTGTCCGTCGAGCGCCTCGCGCGCCATCGGCTGTACAAGCGCGTCATCCGTCTGACGAAGAAGTTCAAGGCGCATGACGAGCTGAACGACGCGCACGTGGGCGACACCGTACTCATCGAGGAGTCACGGCCGCTGTCCGCGACGAAGCGCTGGCGGCTCGTCAGTGTGATCGCGCGCGCCGGCGAGCACGGCTCGGCCGCCGACATCCTGACCGAGGAGGCCGCAACCTCCGAGGCGATCCACGCTGCCGCCCACCCGGGCCGCGTCCAGAAGGTCGCCGCAGATGTGGATGCCGAGGCCCAGGCCGAGTCGAGCGATGAGGACGTCGCCGCTGGCGACGAGGCCGAGGAGGAGACGACCTCGTGATCCAGGCCCAGACCCGCCTCAAGGTCGCGGACAACACCGGTGCACGCACGATCCAGTGCATCCGGGTGATGGGCCGTTCCCTGAAGACGACGGCCGGCGTCGGCGACGTCATCGTCGCCAGCGTCAAGCAGGCCATCCCGAACGCCGCCGTGAAGAAGGGCGACGTCGTGCGCGCCGTCATCGTCCGGACGGCCAAGGAATACGGCCGCGCCGACGGCAGCTACATCCGCTTCGACGAGAACGCGGCTGTGCTCATCAACAATCAGGGCAATCCCCGCGGCACTCGGATCTTCGGCCCGGTGGCGCGTGAGCTCCGCGACCGCAACTACATGAAGATCGTGTCGCTCGCCCCGGAGGTGCTGTGATGGCGACGTACGTCCACCAGCGCCCCGTCCGCGTGCCCGAGATCCGCAAGGGTGACACCGTGGTTGTCCTGACCGGCCGCGACACCGGCAAGCGCGGCAAGGTGGAGCGCGTCATCCGCCGCACGGCGAGCGCGGGCAACCTTCGCTCGACGTTCCGGCGCGGGACGCCGAAGAGCGGCCTCGCGGTCGTCGTGGAGGGCATCAACATCGCCCGCCGCCACACGAAGCCGCGCCAGTCGCAGGGCCGCTCGGACCGGATGCCGAAGATCCAGCAGGGCGGAATCATGGACATCGCCCAGCCGATGGACGTCAGCAAGGTCATGCTCGTATGCCCGAAATGTGACCGGCCCACCCGGGTTGGCCATACGACGCTCGAGAACGGCCGCCGGATCCGCGTCTGCAAGCACTGCGGCGAGGCGCTCGAGGTGAGCGGCTCATGACCAGTCGACTTCACGAGCGCTACACGGCCGAGGCCGTGCCGGCGCTGCTCAAGCAATTCGAGTACGGCAACCCGATGCAGGTGCCGCGGCTGTCGAAGATCGTCGTCAACGTCGGCCTGGGCGAGGCCCTGACGAACGCGAAGGCGATCGATTCGGCCGCCGGCGACATCGCGTCCATCACCGGCCAGAAGCCGGTCGTGACGAAGGCCAAGCGCTCGATCGCCCAGTTCCGTGTTCGGGCCGGCAATCCGGTCGGCCTGCGGGTCACGCTTCGTGGCCAGCGGATGTGGGACTTCCTGGAGCGCCTCACAACGCTCGCGCTGCCTCGCATCCGCGACTTCCGGGGCGTCCCGGGCCGAGCTTTTGACGGCCGCGGCAACTTCACCCTCGGGCTGCGCGAGCAGGTCGCGTTCCCCGAGATCGACTACGACAAGGTTGACCGCCTGCGCGGGCTGGAGATCAGCATCGTGACGACGGCGAAATCTGACGAGGAATCGAAGCGCCTGCTCGAGCTCCTCGGCATGCCCTTCGCCTCGTAGGCGCGGGGGAGGTAGGAATGGCCAAGAAATCGCTGATCGCCAAAGCCAAGCGCACCCCGCGCCACAAGTCGCAGGGCTACCACCGCTGCTTCGTCTGCGGCCGTCCGCGCGGCTTCATGCGGCGGTTCTCACTGTGCCGCATCTGCTTCCGCGAGCGAGCGCTCGTCGGCGAGCTGCCGGGCGTCACGAAGTCGAGCTGGTAGGACACCGATGAACATCTCCGACCCGATCGCCGACATGCTGACCCGCGTTCGAAACGCGTCGCGGGCGCGCCATCGCGAGGTCCTCGTGCCCGCGTCCCGGACGAAGCGCGTGATCGCCCAGATCCTGAAGGACGAGGGCTTCATCGCCGACTGGTCCGAGGAGCAGGCCGGACCGGGGCGGGCGCTGCGGCTCACGCTCAAGTACGTCGACGGCAAGGTCCCTGTGGTCTCCGGCCTCAAGCGGATCTCCAAGCCGGGCCTCCGGGTATACGCCCGCAAGACCGACATCCCGCGCGTCCTCGGCGGGCTCGGCATCGTCATCGTCAGCACAAGCCAGGGCATCATGACCGGCGCGAAGGCCAAGCAGGCCGAGCTCGGTGGCGAAGTCCTGGCCTTCGTCTGGTAGTTCGAGATGTCACGTATCGGTCGTCTCCCGATTGCCGTTCCCGAGGGGGTCAAGGTTGACCTCGCGGGCCGGACGCTGACGGTCACGGGTCCGCGCGGGACGTTGAGCCGCGACCTTCACCCCGACATGAAGCTGAGCCGCGAGAACGGCACGCTCCTCGTCGAGCGACCGTCCGAGCAGAAGGTCCATCGCCAGCTCCACGGCCTGACGCGGACGCTCGTGAACAACATGGTCGTCGGTGTCACGGACGGCTTCCGGAAGGGCCTCGAGATCACCGGCGTCGGCTATCGCGCCGTGCTCGTCGGCCGGAAGCTCCAGCTGAGCCTCGGCTACAGCCACCAGATCGAGATCGACCCGCCCGAGGGCATCTCGTTCGAGGTCGAGACCCCCGTCAAGCTCGCCGTCCTGGGCGCCGACAAGCAGCTCGTCGGCGAGGTGGCGGCGCGCATCCGGGCCGCCCGGAAGCCCGAGCCGTACAAGGGCAAGGGCGTCCGCTACGCGGGCGAGCAGATCCGCCGCAAGGCCGGCAAGGCCGGCAAGATCGGCGCCAAGAAGTAGCCAGAGGGAACGAAGAGTCATGACCCAGGTCGCCAGTCGCGGCGCCGCTCGACGCAAGCGCCACGAACGGATTCGCCTCCGAATGGAGGGGACTCCGTCGCGGCCGCGTCTCGTCGTCTTCCGCAGCATCACGAACATCTACGCCCAGGTCATCGACGACACCGCCGGCCGGACGCTCGCGTCGGCGTCGTCGCTCGAGAAGGAGATCCGCGGCTCGAAGTCGACGAAGTCGGCGGCGGCTGCGGTCGTCGGCCGCCTCCTCGCCGAACGAGCCAAGGCCGCCGGCGTCGGCCAGGTTGTCTTCGACCGTGGCGGCTTCCGCTACCACGGCCGGATCCGAGCGTTGGCCGATGCCGCCCGCGAAGCCGGGCTCGAGTTCTAGGAGCACACCTTGGCAAAGATCGACCCGAACAAGCTCGCGCTCGAGGAGCGCGTCGTCCAGATCAACCGCGTGGCGAAGGTCGTCAAGGGCGGCCGGCGCTTCAGCTTCAGCGCGATCGTCGTCGTCGGCGATGGCGCCGGCCACGTCGGCGTCGGGCTCGGCAAGGCCGGCGAGGTCCCCGAGGCGATCCGCAAGGGCGTCGAGGACGCCAAGAAACACCTCGTCAAGGTGCCGATGGTCGGGACGACGATCCCGCACGAGGTCCACGAGACGTTCGCGGCGAGCAAGATTCTGCTGAAGCCGGCGTCGCAGGGCACGGGCGTCATCGCCGGTGGCGCGGTCCGCTCGGTCGTCGAGTCGGCCGGCATCCGCGACATCCTGACGAAGGTCCACGGCTCGACGAACCCGGTCAACGTCACCCGCGCGACGCTCCAGGCGCTCGGCAACCTCCGCTCGGCGGAGCAGATCAGCGCGCGCCGCGGCGTGACCGTGCGGGCCCGGATCGGCGGCCAGCCGGCCACGGAGGCGGAGGCCAGCGGTGCCCGGTAAGCTGCGCGTCACCCAGACGAAGAGCACGATCAGCCACGTTGCCCGCAACCGGGCGACGATCAAGGCCCTCGGCCTGCACGGCATCGGCTCGAGCGTCGAGGTGGTCGACAACGACGCCACCCGGGGCATGATCCGCCAGGTTCGGTTCCTCGTTTCGTTCGAGGAGATTCCGGCGGCGACCGGCGACGAGGAAACGAAGAAGTGAAGCTCCACGACCTGCGGCCGGCGCCCGGCTCGCACAAGGCCAAGCGCCGCGTTGGCCGCGGCATCGCCGGCGGCCAGGGCAAGACGGCCGGCCGCGGCACGAAGGGCCAGAAGTCACGCGCCGGCGGGAACCTGCCGGCCTGGTTCGAAGGCGGCCAGACGCCGCTCCACCAGCGCATCCCGAAGCTGCGCGGCTTCCGCAACCCGTTCAAGGTCGAGTACGAGATCGTCAACCTCGGCGCGATCGCGCGGCTCGTCGAGCTTGGCGCGTTCGAGCCGGGCGAGCATCCGGACAGCCCGAAGAAGGGCTCGAAGTCCGCGGCCCCGATCACGGTCAACCAGGAGATCCTCCGCGGCGCCGGGCTCATCCGCACGCTCGACAAGCCGATGAAGGTCCTCGGCCAGGGCGAGCTCTCGACGCCCCTGTTCGTGGTCGCTGACGCGTTCAGCAGCTCCGCACGAGCGAAGATCGAGGCTGCCGGTGGCAGCGTCTCGGTGCTCGAGGTGCCGGGCCGCAAGACGAAGGCCCTCGGCACGGACGCGACCGCAGTGGTCGAGGCAGCCCCTGAGGTCGAAACACCCGCAGAGGCCGAGGCAGCCGCGACCGAGGTCGAAGCTCCAGTCGCAGTCGCCGCCGCCCCGGTGGCCGAACCAACGGCGGATGAGACCGCCGAGACCCTGGCCATGTCCGTCCCCGAGGCGGCCCCGGAGCCGGCGCCCGGACTCTCGGAGACCGCCAAGCCGAAGCGGGCCCCCAAGGCGGCTGCCGCACCGGAGGACGAGGCCGAGCCGGCCAAGCCGGCCAAGCCGGCCAAGGCGGTGAAAGCCGCTGCGGCCCCAAAGGCGAAGACCGGCAAGGCGGCGGCGGCCGAGGCACCGGCTGATGAAGCGCCGGCACCGGCCAAGCCGGCCCGCGCCCGCAAGGCCGCGCCCGCGGCCGCACCCGACGCCGACACCGACGAGGCCTAGCCCGCCGTGATCGAATCCCTGCTCAACGCCTTCCGGGCGCCGGACATCCGGCGCCGGATCCTGTTCGTCCTCGGGATCCTGATCGTCTACCGGCTGCTCGCGACCGTCCCGCTGCCGGGCGTCGATCGCACGGCGCTCGAGGCGTTCTTCCAGAAGAACCCGGCGTTCGGCATCCTCGACCTGTTCGCGGGCGGCGGCCTGTCACAGCTGTCGATCGTCGGCTTGACGATGAACCCGTACATCAACGCCTCGATCATCATGCAGCTGATGACGGGCGTCATCCCGGCGCTCCAGAACCTCAGCCGCGAGGGCGAGTACGGCCGCCAGCGCCTGAACCAGTACACGCGCTACCTGACCGTGCCGATGGCGCTCCTGCAGGCGTTCGGAATCCTGTCCGCGCTCAACGCCGACGGCGTCATCATCGGCGGCTTCGGACTCGGAAACTTCACGTCGTGGGTCCAGATGCTCACGATGGTCGGCGGCGCGGTCGTCCTGATGTGGCTGGGTGAGCTCATCACCGAGCGCGGCATCGGCAACGGCATCAGCTTCATCATCTTCGCCGGCATCGTCAGCCGCGCCCCGGCCGGCCTGACCAGCCTCCTGAGCAACCCGAACCCGCGCGACGTCATCGCCGTGGTGCTCTTCGCGGTCATCGCCGTCGCGGTGATCATCTACATCCAGGAGGGCCAGCGAAGGATCCCGATCCAATACGCCAGCCGCGTCCGCGGCCGGCGGATCTACCAGGGCGGCCAGACGTTCCTGCCGCTGCGGGTCAACCTCGCGGGCGTGATCCCGATCATCTTCGCGATCAGCATCCTGCAGTTCCCGGCGCAGCTCGCGATCTACTTCTCGTACTCGACGGTCGAGGGCGTTGCGAACGCCGCGCGAGCGGTCTCGAGCTTCCTGCTCTCCACGACGCCGCAGTACGCGATCATGTACTTCCTGTTGACCGTGGGCTTCACGTACTTCTACACGGCGTTCACGTTCAAGCCGGACGAGACCGCGGAGCAGCTCCGCAAGAACGGCGGATTCATCCCCGGCATCCGGCCCGGCCGGCCGACGCAGGACTACCTCAAGAGCGTCGTCCAGCGGATCACGATCGCCGGGGCGCTGTTCCTCGGCGTCATCGCGGTCGCGCCGGTCATCGCCGGCATCCTCGACCCGAACCTGCAGGGCGTCGCGCTCGGTGGCACCGGCCTCCTGATCGTCGTGTCCGTCGTCGTCGAGACGATGAAGCAGATCGAGGCCCAGCTGATGATGCGCAACTACGAGGGCTTCATCCGGTGATGTCGCCGGCGGTGGCGGCAGCGCAGGGATGACCTTCCAACGACGCCGATGACGGTCGTCGTCCTGCTGGGAGCCCCAGGGGCAGGCAAGGGAACGCAAGCCGCGGTCCTGCGGGATCGGCTCGGCATCCCGCACATCGCCACCGGCGACCTCTTCCGAACCGCCACCCGCCAGGGCACCGAGCTGGGTCGCGAGGCGGAGCGCTACATGACCGCAGGCCAGCTCGTACCCGATGACATCACCATCGGCATGCTCCGCGAACGCCTCGAAGCGCCGGATGCAGCGGCGGGCGCGATCCTCGACGGCTTCCCTCGGACGGCGGACCAGGCGGCCGCCCTCGACGGCCTGCTCGCCGAACGCGGCACAGCTGTCGACGCGGCGTTGCTGATCGACGTCCCCGCCGAGGACCTCGTGCGGCGGCTCGCGGGGCGCTGGATCTGCGAGGCGGCCGGTCACGTCTACCACGAGCTCACGAACCCGCCGCGCGAAGCCGGCCGCTGCGATTTCGACGGCTCGCCCCTCGTCCAGCGCGCCGACGACGGGGCCGCGACCGTCCGCGCACGGCTGGCCAGCCAGCTTCCGGCGCTCGAGGCGGTTGTCGATCATTACGAGCGGGCCGGCCAGCTGCGACGCGTCGACGGCCGGCAGCCGATCAGCGCCGTCAGCGAGGCGCTCATCGCCGCGCTCGGCGCCGGATCGAGGTCCTGACGTGGTGACGCGCAAGTCGAAGGTCGAGATCCAGAAGATGCGCGACGCCGGGCGGATCGTCGCGGAGGTCCTGGCGCTCGTCGAAGCGGAGCTGAAGCCTGGCGTCACGACCGGTCACCTCGATCGCCTGGCGGAGCGCCACATCCGCGGCGCGGGCGCCGTGCCGTCCTTCAAGGGCTACGGCCTGCCGGACAACCCGTTTCCGGCGAGTCTCTGCATCAGCATCGACGACGAGGTCGTCCACGGCATCCCCGGCGAACGCGTCATCCGCGAGGGCCAGGTCGTCGGCGTCGACGCCGGCGCGATCCTCGATGGCTGGCACGGCGATGCCGCCCGGACCTTCGTCGTGGGCGATGCGCGGCCGGCGGTCACGCAGCTCGTCGAGGCGACCCGTGCCGCACTTCTCGCGGGCATCGCCGCCGCCCGGCCCGGGAACCGGATCGGCGACATCTCGGCGGCCGTCGAGGACGTCGGGCGGCCGTACGGCTACGGCATCGTCCGCCAGTTCGTCGGCCACGGCATCGGCACGGAGATGCACCAGGACCCGCAGGTCCCGAACTACCGGACCGGCGCTCGCGGCATGGAGCTGCAGCCCGGCATCTGCCTCGCCATCGAGCCGATGTTCACGCTCGGTGGGAGCGACGTCGCCATCCAGCCCGACGGCTGGACGGTCGTCACCCGGGACCGCTCGATCGCCGCCCATTTCGAGCACACGATCGCCGTGACCGAGAATGGTCCCGAGATCCTCACCACGGTCTGATCCGTGCACGAAAACAGCTTGGCTGTTGCCGGATCAGCGCCAGTTCTGATACGCTACGCGTTCGTGTGTCGGCCCGCCGGGCCGGCATTCGACATGAGAAAGGGAAGCACTTCCGCCTGTGGCCAAGCGAGACGCGATCGAAGTGGAGGGGACCGTTGTCGAATCCCTTCCGAACACCATGTTCGCGATCGAGCTGGAGAATGGCCACCGGGTGCTGGCCCACATCTCCGGCAAGCTTCGGATGAACTTCATCCGGATCCTGCCGGGCGACCGCGTCCGGGTCGAGCTTTCACCGTACGACCTGACCCGCGGCCGCATTACCTACCGACTGAAGTGATCAGCCCACGCACTCCGACGAGGATCCGTTGAAAGTCCGAGCGTCCGTCAAGGCCCGCTGCGACAACTGCAAGATCATCCGACGCCACGGCACCGTCGTGGTCATCTGCACCAACCCCAAGCACAAGCAGCGACAGGGGTAGGGGAGCGATGGCACGAATCGCCGGCGTCGACATTCCGCGCGAGAAGCGCGTCGAAATCGCGCTCACGTACATCTTCGGAATCGGGCTGCCGACGGCGCAGAAGATCCTCGCCCAGTCGAACGTCAACGCCGATACCCGCGTCCGCGATCTCACCGAGGACCAGGTGAACCGCCTGCGCGAGGTCATCGACCGCCGCTACAAGGTGGAGGGTGACCTCCGCCGCGAGGTGGCGCTGAACATCAAGCGCCTCATCGAGATCGGCTCCTACCGGGGCCTCCGCCACCGCCGCAACCTGCCGGTCCGTGGCCAGCGCACGAAGACGAACGCCCGCCAGCGGCGTGGCCCCCGGAAGACCGTGGGCGCGCGTCGCAAGGCCACGAAGTAAGTAGGAGTTCGAACCAACCATGGCCGAACGGAAGAAGGCCCCGAAGCAGCGCCGCCGCGAACGCAAGAACGTTCCGCAGGGCCACGCCCACATCCAGGCCTCCTTCAACAACACGATCATCACGCTCACGGACCTCGGTGGCGCCGTGGTCAGCTGGGGCTCGGCGGGGATCGCCGGCTTCAAGGGCTCCCGCAAGAGCACGCCGTACGCCGCCGCGCTCTCGGCTGACGCAGCCGCGCGCAAGGCGATGGAGCACGGCATGCGCCAGGTCGAGGTCTACGTGAAGGGCCCCGGCGCCGGCCGCGAGCAGGCCATCCGCTCGCTCCAGGCCGCGGGCATCGAGGTCACCGCGATCACCGACGTCACGCCCATCCCGCACAACGGCTGCCGCCCGCCCAAGCGGCGTCGCGTCTGAGGCCCGCAGAACCATGGCTCGTTACACCCAAGCTGTCTGCCGCCTCTGCCGCCGCGAGGGCCTGAAGCTCTATCTGAAGGGCTCTCGCTGCTACTCGAAGAAGTGCGCTTTCGAGCGCCGTCCCAGCCCGCCCGGCCAGCACGGCGTCCGCCGCCGCAAGATGGGCGATTTCGGGATCCAGCTGCGCGAGAAGCAGAAGATGCGCCGCGTATACGCGGTCCTCGAGCGCCAGTTCCGGAACTACTTCGACAGCGCCGAGCAGCTGCCCGGCGTCACCGGCGAGAACCTGATGCGCTCGCTCGAGATGCGCCTCGACAACGTCGTCTTCCGGATGGGCTTCGCGACCTCGCGCAGCCAGGCCCGGCAGCTCGTCAACCACGGCCACTTCCAGGTCAACAGCGTCGCGACGAACATCCCATCGTTCGTCGTCCGGGCCGGCGACCGCGTCGAGGTCCGCGAGTCGCACCGCGAACTCGGTCCGTTCAAGCTCGCCAAGGAGACGCTCCGCTCGTACACGGCCCCCGAATGGCTGTCGATCGAGCCGGCCCGGCTCGGCGGCAGCGTCCTGTCCCTGCCCCGTCGCGACCAGATGCCGCTCGACCTCAACGAGCAGCTCGTGGTCGAGTACTACTCGAGGTAAGCCCGCCCCATGATCGAACTCGAAAGCCCGCAGATCGAGCCCGTCGAGGAAGTCGGCGCGTACGCCAAGTACGAGGCCGGCCCGCTCCAGGCCGGCTACGGCGTCACGATCGGCAACGCGCTCCGGCGCGTCCTCCTGTCTTCGCTCGAGGGCGCGGCCGTGACCTCGATCCAGGTCCGCGACGTGTACCAGGAGTTCTCGACGATCCCCGGCGTCAAGGATGACGTCACCCAGATCGTCCTGAACATCAAGCGCCTGCGGCTCAAGAGCTTCGCGAACCATCCGGTCCAGCTGCGGCTCGTCAAGAGCGGCGCCGGCCCGGTGACCGCGGCCGACATCGTCGAATCGGCGGACGTCGAGATCATCAATCCCGAGCTCGTCATCACGACGCTCGACTCGGACGACGTGACGCTCGAGATGGACCTGACCGTCGAGCGCGGCGTCGGCTACCTGGGCGCCGAGCGCTCCGAGCAGCTGCCGATCGGCGTCATCGCGGTCGACGCGATCTTCACGCCAGTCCGCAAGGTCAACTACTGGGTCGAGAGCATGCGCGTCGGCCAGATGACGAACTTCGACAAGCTGACGATCGAGATCGAGACCGACGGCACCGTCAGCCCCGAGGACGCCCTCAGCCGGGCGTCGCGCGTGCTCGTCGAGCAGTTCCGGCCGTTCATCACCGTCGGCCAGGCGGCCGCCGGCCCGGTCGGTGGCGAGACCGGCGTCCCGCAGCTCCCGCCGAACATGCTCGACATGCCGATCGAGGAGCTCGACCTGCCGATGCGGGCCTACAACTCCCTCAAGCGCAACAACATCGTCAAGGTCGGGCAGCTCCTCCAGCTCAAGGACGAGGACCTGCTCCGGATGCGCAACTTCGGCAAGAAGTCGCTCGACGAGATGAAGGAGCGGCTCCGGATGCGCGGCTTCATCCTGCCCGAGACCGAGCCCGGCGAGTTCGATGCCGAGGTCGGGGCCGAGGGTGACGACGCCGTCTTCGGTGACGAGGACGAGGACCAGTAGATGGCGCACCGGATCGACGGGCGCAAGCTCGGTCGACGGCAAGGCCCCAGGCTGGCTCTCTTCCGCAACCTCACGGTCGCGGTGATCCGCCACGAGCGGGTCAAGACCACCGAGGCCAAGGCCAAGGAGGTCCAGGGCATCGTCGAGCGGGCGATCACGACCGCGAAGCGCGGCGACCTGGCCGCCCGGCGAACGATCGTTTCGGAGTTCCCGAACGAGCCGCTCGTCATCAAGAAGCTGTTCGATGAGATCGCCCCGAAATACGCCGATCGAACGTCCGGGTTCACCCGGATCGTCCGCATCGGCCAGCGCCAGGGCGACGCGGCAGAGATCGTCCAGATCGAGCTGGTCTGATCGAGGATGTTGAGTATCTGAACCCTGTCGCCGTTACGCCGAGGCCAGTCCAAGGCGCCACGGAGCACGTGAGCGAGCGCACTTGAACGTGCGTGAGCGAGCGCGCGGACGTGGCAACGCAGGAATGGTCCGGCGGAAGGGCGACCTAGCAGTGAGCGGCCGAGAGGCCGCCCCGGTGCGGTACCGCGCACGGGTGGAATACGACGGCACGGACTTCGCCGGGTTCCAGCTCCAGCCGGGAGCCCGGACGGTCCAGGGAACGCTCGAGGCCGCGCTGGCCCGCCTGAACGGCGGTGTCCGGCAGGCGGTCGACGGGGCGGGCCGAACGGACGCCGGTGTGCACGCCGAGGATCAGGTGATCGCATTCACCTACTCGGGTCGCCTGTCGGAGCCCGAGCTGCTCGCAGCCATCAACGGCAATCTCCCGCCGGACGTCGCGATCCGCGACCTCCGCCGGGCGCCGCGAGGCTTCCATCCCCGCTACGCCGCTCGGTACCGCGAATACCGGTACACGATCTGGAACGGGCCTCGCAGCCCGCTCCGTGACCGAATGGCACTGTGGGTGGCAGCAACCCTGGACACGTCAGCGATGGCCGAAGCGGCGGAGGCCTTCACCGGCCGCCACGACTTCAGCGCCTTCGGCGGGGCCGATCCGCAGCCGGTCCGAACGGTTCATCACGTTCGGGTCCGTCGGCGGGGCGACCTCGTCACGATCGATGTCCGGGCCGATGCCTTCCTCCGGGGGATGGTGCGGCGAATCGTCGCCGCGCTGCTGGAGGTGGGCCGCGGCCGGCTCGACCGGGCGGCGCTCGAAGGAGCGCTCGCGCAGTCGGATCCGGCCTTCAGCGGGGCCGCCGCCCCGGCTCGCGGGCTGAGCCTGCGGCGCGTCGCCCTCGGGCGGCGCCAGCGACGAAACGGAGAACACGAGGAAGCATGAACGCGAAGACCTACACGCTGAAAGAGAGCGAGATCGACCGCCGCTGGTTCGTCGTGGACGCGACCGGCCAGACGCTCGGCCGCCTCGCCACGCGTGTCGCGCGCGTGCTCGAGGGCAAGCACAAGCCCACGTGGACCCCGACCCTCGATAGCGGCGACCACGTGATCATCCTCAATGCCTCGAAGGTCGCCGTCACGAGCGACAAGATCGACACGAAGCGCTACATCCGCCACAGCGGCTACCCACAGGGCTACAAGGAGGAGAGCCTCGGCCAGCTGCTCGCGCGGCGGCCCGAGGAGGCTGTCCGCCGGGCCATCAAGGGGATGCTGCCGCACACTCGCCTCGGGACCCAGCAGCTGCGCAAGCTGAAGGTCTACGCCGGCGGCGACCATCCGCATCAGGCCCAGCAGCCTGAGCCGCTCGCCTGAGGAGCCCACGATGACCACCACCGCCTTCAACGCCGGAACCGGCCGCCGCAAGACGGCCGTCGCCCGCGTCCGCCTCCTCGCCGGCGAAGGCGAGATCGTCGTCAACGGCCGCACCCTCGTCGAGCACTTCGGGAACGCGATCAACGAGGCGGATCTGCTGATGCCGTTCCGCGTGACCGGCACGGAAGGCCGGTTCAACGCGATGATCAAGGTCGAGGGCGGCGGCGTGTCCGGCCAGGCCGGCGCGATCCGGCATGGCATCGCCCGGGCCCTGCTCGAGCTCGATCCCGAGGCCAACCGCGTGCCGCTCCGCCAGGCCGGGCTCCTGACCCGCGATCCTCGGATGAAGGAACGCAAGAAGTACGGGCTCAAGCGAGCGCGTAAGGCGCCGCAGTACACCAAACGCTGATCACGGCGGACACCGATGTCCGCCCCTGATCGGGACCTGGCGCCCGCCGGCTCGCTGGTCGGGCGGGATCTCGTCAGCGCCGCCGACCTCCAGCCGGCCGAGATTCGCCGGGTCCTCGCGACTGCCGCCGAGCTGAAGGCCGAGTTCGTCAGCCGGAGGCGCCACGCCACGCTGCCGCTGCTGCGGCGGACGATCGCGATGCTCTTCGAGCGACCGAGCCTCCGAACGCGCGTGACGTTCGAGGTGGGCATGGTCCAGCTCGGCGGCCAGGCGATCCAGCTCACGGCGGGGAACGTCGGCTGGGGCACGCGCGAGCCGGTCGCCGACGTTGCCCGGAACCTCGAACGGGTCGTCGACGGGATCGTCATCCGGACCGGCGCCCACGCGATCGCCCGGGAGCTTGCGGAGGCCGCCCGCGTTCCGGTCATCAACGCCCTCACGCTCCACGAGCATCCCTGCCAGGCGCTCGCCGACCTCTTCACGATGGGCGAGGCGTTCGGCCGGACATCGGGCCTCGTGATCGCGTTCGTCGGCGACGGCAACAACGTCTTCCACTCGCTCGCGCTCGTTGCGGCAGGGCAGGGGAACGAGGTCCGGCTCGCCCATCCCCTGGGGTATGAGCCAGATCCGGAGCTCATGGCGACCGCGGCGGCACTCGCCGCCGCCAACGGCGGCCGGATCGTCCTCGAGCAGGATCCGCGCGCTGCGGTGACCGGCGCAGACGTCATCTACACCGACGCCTGGACGTCGATGGGCCAGGAGGACGAAACGGACGCCCGCCGCAGCGCCTTCTCGAGCTACCAGGTGAACGCGGCGCTGCTCGGGCTCGCCGGACCGGGAGCCAGGGTCATGCACTGCCTGCCGGCGCATCGCGGCGAGGAGATCACCTCGGACGTCATGGACGGTCCGCAGAGCCTGGTCTTCGACCAGTCCGAGAACCGCCTCCACGCCCAGAAGGGCCTGCTGGTCGAGCTGTTGGGGTCGGACGCCTGACATTCGGGCCATGTCCGCCGTTCGCGGACGGCGCGTAGGATGGCCGCGCGATGACGCTCGACCGCTTCGAACGCTACAAGGACGCCCTTCGACGGGGCCACGTCGCCGCGCTCCGGGACCGCTTCGGCGAGGCGATCGACGCCTACGAGGAGGCAGCCGAGCTCGCGCCTGAGCGGGCGCTGCCGCATACGAGCGTCGGCCGCATCCTCATCAAGCTCAATCGCCCGACCGACGCCCTTGCCGCGTTCGGGCGGGCCATCGACCGTGCGTCCAGCGATGAGGCCGCGCTCGCCGGTCGCAGCGAGATCCTCGTCGCGCTCGGACGGCGGGTCGAGGCGGCCGAGACGTTCGCCAGGCTCGCCGAGGCGCAGGCCGCTGCGGGCAAGCTCGCGGACGCGACCGATGCCGCGCGCCAGGCCCTCGAGCTCGCGGAGTCACGTCAGGGCCGGAGCTTCCTCAAACGGCTCGTGGACCAGCTCGACGATGCCGCCGGCGATGCGAAGGTCGCTGCCGTCATGGAGCGCGCGATGCGGATCCTGGAACCGCCCGAGGCGCCCGAGCCGGAGCCCGAAGTCGCGCCCGAAGGCGCGCCCGAAGCCGAGCTCGCAACGCCGGGCGTCGAACCCGAGGCCGCCGAGAGCGGCGAGACCGCCGAGCCGGAAGAGCCGCCTGCTCCGCCACCGACGCCGCCGGAGCGACTCGTCGATGAGGCCGAATCGCTGGCCGCGGCCGGGCGCAGCGCCGAAGCCCGTGAGCGCTACCTCGAGGCGGCCGCGAGCTACCGCAGCGACCGCCGGCTCGACGCCGCCGTCGACGCCTGCCTCACGGTGCTCCGCTTCGACCCCGCCGACCCGGCGGTCCACCTGCTCCTCGCCGATCTCTACCTCGACCACGGCTGGCGCACGGAGGCAGCCGCGAAGCTCGACCTGCTGCAGCGCCTGTCGAGCCTCACCGGCGACACCGAGACGGAGCGCCTTGCCGCGGCGACCGCGGCGTCTCGGCTGCCCGTCGCGACGGGCTCGGGCGGCGCAACGGAGGGCGCCGCGCCGGCCTGAGTCTGACTCGGCCGACGATCGGAGCGCTACACTCGAACCACTGTGCCGCAGCTGATCGCTTCGATCCTCGAGCAGGTGCAGCTGACGACCCTGCTCGACATCGGCATCACGGCCCTCCTGTTCTACTGGCTCTTCAGCCTGATCCGTGGCACGCGGGCCGTAAGCCTCGTCATCGGCGTCAGCATCCTCGTCGCGGTGTACTTCGTTGCCCAGGCGCTCGGCCTGCGGCTCGTCAGCCAGATCCTCCAGGCCGGCGCGGTCGTCGGCCTGTTCGCGCTCGTGGTCGTGTTCCAGCCAGAGCTGCGCCGCGTGCTCGAGCGCATCGGCCGGGTCGGCTCGCTCGCGCGGCTGCTGTCGCCCGAGGCTCGCGACGCGGACCTCGTCGCGGCCGAGGTTTCCCGCGCGGCCGCCCATCTCTCGGCGGATGGCGTCGGGGCGCTCATCGTCATCGAGCGCGAGACCGGCCTCCAGGAGATCGCCGAGACCGGCGTCATGCTCCATGCCGACCTCTCCGCCGACCTGCTGCGGACGATCTTCACGCCCCGCAGCCCGCTCCACGATGGCGCGGTCATCGTCCGCGCGGATCGGATCCTCGCCGCGGGCGCCGTGCTACCACTCGTCGAGACGACGATCCAGTCGGAGCGCATCGGGACCCGCCATCGGGCGGCCCTCGGCATCGCCGAGCAGACCGATGCGCTGGTGATCGTCGTGTCCGAGGAACGGGGCCAGGTCAGCCTCGTCGAGCGGGCCCGGATCGTTCGCAATCTCAATGAGGCGCAGCTCACCCGAGCGATCCGGCAGCTGCTCCACCCGAACGATCGAGCGAGCTGGCGACCGAGCCTGCGTTGGCCGCGGCGCGTCGAGACGCGGGACGAGGAGACCGCTGCCGCCGCCCAGGCGCCGCGGTGAGCGGACCGCTCCGGATCCTCGTTCACAACTGGCCGCTCAAGCTGGGGGCGATCGCGCTCGCGACGCTCCTCTACGGCGGTCTCGTCCTCACCGAACGTTCGCGGGTTTTCTCGGGCAGCGTGACCGTCGAGGGCCTCAACCAGCCCGCGAACGTCGTCCTGCTCTCCGACCTCGGCGTCGTCCGCCAGATCAGCTACTTCACATCAGACGCCGCCGGTGTGCTCGTCGACGCGTCAAGCTTCCGCGCGACGGTCGATCTCAGCTCCGCGGACCCGCGGGTCGGGCCACAGTCGCTCTCGATCAAGGTCGAGGCGATCGACCCGCGCGTCTCGGTTCTCGACTGGGAGCCGAAACGAATCAACGTCCAGCTCGACGAGGTCGTCACAAAGAGCGTGCCCGTCGTCGTCGATCGTGGCGTGGTGCCCGACGGCCTCGACATCCGCGAGCCCGTCCTGTCCGAATCGGAGGTGGTCGTGCGCGGGCCGGAGTCGGTCGTCCAGCGCGTCATTGAGGCCGTGGCCGGCGTCCGCATCGACCCGACCGGCCTCGACGTCAACCAGGAGGTCAAGCTCGTTCCGATCGACGCTGCCGGTGCCGAGCTCACCCACGTCGACCTCGAGCCGGCCACGGTTCGCGTCCGGATCGCCGTGTTCACCGATCGCCAGACCCGCTCGTTGCCCGTCAACCCGATCGTGAACGGCACCCCCGCCGTCGGCTGGGAGGTCGCGAGCGTGACCGTCGACCCGCTCGTCGTCCTCGTCGAGGGCGACGCGGACGAGCTCCAGCCGCTCGGCAAGATCGACACGTTGCCGGTGTCCGTGGCCGGTGCCACAGGGACCGTCGAGGCGACGATCGACTTCGACCTGCCCGACGGCGTTCTCCCGCTCGGCGTCGAGAACGCGACAGTGACGGTCGTGCTCCGGCAGGTCACCGGGACACGGACATTCGAAGCCGGCCTGGCGCTCGTTGGCGCCCGCTCGGACGTGACCTACGACCCCGCGGTCAACCTCGTCGTCGTCACGCTGGGCGGGCCGCTCTCCGACCTCGACCGGATCGACGCCGCCAGCCTCGTCGCGACGATCGATGTCACCGGCCTGGCCCCGGGCCAGTACGAGCTGCCGGTCACGATCAGCCTCCCGGCCGGCGTCAGCCTCGTCGTCGTCGCACCCGATCACATCTCGATCACGATCGGCACGCCGGCCGCCCCGTCCGGCTCTCCGGCGCCGTAGTGGCGCGGCTCTTCGGGACGGACGGCATTCGCGGCGTCGCGAATGTCGACCTCAAGCCGACGCTCGCCTACGCGCTCGGCCGCGCCGTCGCCGCGCGCCTCGCCGGCTCGGCGGGCGGCCTCATCGTCGGCCAGGACACGCGCCGTTCCGGCGACATGTTCGTCGCCGCCATCACGGCCGGCGCGACCAGCCTTGGCGTCGACGTCCACCAGGTCGGCGTCGTGCCGACGCCGGCGCTCGCGTTCCTTGCCGCGGGCGAGGGGATCGCCGCCGGGATCATGGTCTCCGCGTCGCACAATCCGGCCGAGGACAACGGCCTCAAGGTTCTCGACGAGGCCGGCCACAAGCTCGAGGACGCCGTCGAGGACGAGCTCGAGGACCTGATCTGGCGCGCGGATGAGCTCACAGCGGTCCGGCCGGCCGAGATCGGCCGGACGATCGACGCCCGGGCGACGCTCGTCAGCTACGTCGAGGCGCGCAAGGGTCTCGCCGCCACGATCAAGGCCGCCGGGACGCGCGTCGTCATCGACTGCGCGAACGGCTCGGGCTGCGTCGCCGCCGGGCCGATCTTCCGGGCGACGGGCGCGACGGTCGAGGTCATCCACGACCAGCCCGACGGTTCGAACATCAACCTCCACTGCGGCGCCACCGATCCGGCGTCGCTCGCGACGGCGGTCGTCGAGCGCGGCGCGGACGTCGGCTTCGCCCTCGACGGAGACGCTGACCGGCTGATCGCCGTGGACGCGACCGGCGCGATCGTCGACGGCGACCAGGTCCTCGGCATCCTGGCCCTCGAGCGCCTCGCGACCGATCGCCTGCCCGGCGGCGTGCTCGTGGTGTCGGTCCTCTCGAACGGCGGCCTCGCGGCAGCGGTCGAGGCGGCCGGTGGATCGGTCGTCCGGACGCCCGTCGGCGATCGCTACATCCTCGATGGCATGGAGGTCGAAGGGGCCGGGCTCGGTGGCGAGAAGAGCGGCCACGTGATCATCCGCGAGCACTCGAATGCCGGCGACGGCATCCTGACCGGCCTCGAGGTCCTGCGGGTCATGGTCGCCAGCGGCGAGCCGCTCGCGACCCTCGCCGCAAGGATCCCGTTGCTGCCCCAGCAACAGCGCGCGATCCGGGTGCGTCACAAGGACCAGTGGGAAGGCGATCCGGTCCTTCGGCGAGCGATCGCCGGCGCCGAAGCCGAGCTCGGTCGCGGTGGCCGGATCCTCGTCCGGCCGTCGGGCACCGAACCCGCGCTCCGGGTGATGGTCGAGGGTCCGGACGCGACGATGGTCGCTCGCCTGGCCGACGAGATCGCGGCGATCGCGAACGAGCGTCTACACTGACGCGCGGTGCCCGCAACCGCGAATCACGTTCCGCGCGGCTTCGGCCGAGCGACATGGAGGAACTGACGCCGGATGTGTGGCATCGTCGGCTATACCGGACCGCGTGAGGCGGGGCCCATCCTCATCGAGGGCCTGCGCCGCCTCGAATACCGCGGCTACGACTCGGCCGGCATCGCCCTCGTCGACGAGCAGGGCGACCTCTTCGTCGAGAAGAAGGCCGGCAAGCTCTCGAACCTCCAGACCGCGATCGCGGACCGCCTGCCGCATGCCGCGATCGGGCTCGCGCACACGCGCTGGGCGACGCACGGCCGGCCGAACGACCTCAACGCCCACCCCCACCAGGACTGCACGGGCGACATCACCGTCATCCACAACGGGATCATCGAGAACTTCCGCGAGCTCCGCGACGGGCTGGTCGAGCGCGGCCACACGTTGACCTCGGAGACCGACACCGAAGCGATCGCCCATCTCGTCGAGGAGGCCTACGAGGGCGATCTCGCCGACGCGGTCCGGGCGGCCCTCCGCCAGGTCGAGGGGGCCTACGCGCTCGTCGTCATGCACCGCGGCGAGATCAGCCGGCTCGTCGGCGCCCGCCAGAACGTGCCGCTCGTCGTCGGTCGCAACGGTGAGGAGAGCTTCATCGCCAGCGACGTCGCGGCCATCCTGGCCCACACGGACCGCATCATCTTCCTAGAGGATGGCGATGTCGCCGATCTCCTCCCGAACAGCGTGGAGGTGACCGACGTCGAAGGCCGGCCGCGCGAGCGGGTCGAGACGATCATCGACTGGACGCCCGAGCTCGCGGAGAAGGGCGGCTACGAGCACTTCATGCTCAAGGAGATCCACGAGCAGCCCGATGCGCTTCGCGGCGCGATCAGCGGTCGCTTGACCCGCGACGGGCGGATCCGCGTCGAGGAGCTGGACGCGTTCGAAGACGTCATCCGCGCGGCCGAAGGCGTGGAGCTGGTGGCCTGTGGAACCGCGTTCTACGCGTCGCTCGTCGGCGCTGCCGCGATCCAGGCGCTCGCCGGGATGCCCGCGCGCGCCACGGTTGGCTCCGAGTTCCGCTACAGCCCACCGCCGCTCAGCCCGAAGACGCTCGTCATCGCCGTGACGCAGTCGGGCGAGACGGCCGACACGATTACGCCGGCGAAGCTCGCGTCCGACCTTGGCTGCCCGGTCATCGCGGTGACGAATACCGTCGGCTCGGCGATCACGCGCCTTGCCGATACAGTCCTGTTCCTCGGCGCGGGTCCCGAGATCGCGGTCGCCGCGTCGAAGACGTTCGTCACGCAGGTGGCGACGCTCGTGGCCCTCGCGACGGCAATCGGACGGATTCGCGGAACGCTCGACGAGGCGACCGAGCGGGAGCTCGCGGCCGGCCTGCGGCGGCTGCCGGAGCAGGCGGCCGAGACACTCGCTCGAAATGGGCCGGGTGCGCCCGCGCTCGCCCGGCGTTACGTGAACTCCCGCGGCTTCATGTTCGTCGGCCGCGGCGCGAGCTACCCGGCGGCGCTCGAGGGCGCGCTCAAGCTGAAGGAGATCAGCTACGTCCACGCCGAGGGCTACCCGGCCGGCGAGCTGAAGCACGGTCCGATCTCACTGCTCGACGCGGAGTGCCCGCTCGTCGCGGTGGCGACCCGCTCGTCGGTTTACGACAAGCTCATCAGCAACGTGATGGAGGGCCGTGCCCGCGACGCGAAGGTCATCGCCATTGCGACCGAAGGCGACGTCCAGATCGAACGGTTCGCCGACGATGTCTGCTGGGTGCCCGACACGCACGAGCTCCTCAGCCCGATCCTCGCGATCATCCCGCTCCAGCTGTTCGCGTATCACACGGCCGTCGCGCGAGGCACGGACGTCGACCAGCCGCGCAACCTCGCGAAGTCGGTCACGGTCGAGTAGCTCGACGATGGCCGATCTCGGCGCCGCACCGCCCGGGGCTGTCCCTGCGGGAACCACCGAGCTCGGCATCGACATCATCAACGTCGCCCGGATCCGGGCCGCCCTCGAACGGTTCGGTGCGCGCTTCAGCGCACGCGTCCTGACCCCGGCCGAGCAGCGCTACGTCCGCGACCGGCCCGAAACGCTGGCCGGGCGCTGGGCCGCCAAGGAGGCCGTGAGCAAGGTTCTCGGGCTTGGGGTCCGCGGCATCGGCTGGCGCGAGATCGAGATCGAGCGGCTTCCGACCGGCCAGCCCGCGGTGCGCCTCCACGGTCGCGCCGAGCGCCGCGCCGAGCAGCTCCAGATGGAGCGGATCGCGGTCTCGATCAGCCACGAATCCGATTACGCGGTGGCGATCGCCTATGGCGTCCGGGCCGCAGGAGGCCGCTTCCTCTTTCCGCCCGACATCGAAGCCCGGCTCGACGATCGCGAGCGCCGGATCCTCGCGCGGATCGAGCGCCTCCGCGAGCTCCACGAGGTGTCCCAGGCAGCACACGAGGCCGGCGGCGGGGAGGCCGCGGCCCGCGATCCCGAGGCGGAACGTGCCTGATCCGGTGACGCTGGACGACGCGACCGTCGCGGCGCTGCTGCCCGAGCGGCCGGCGCGCGGCCACAAGGGCACGTTCGGCAAGCTCCTCGTCATCGCCGGCTCTCTCGATTACGCGGGCGCGGCCCTGCTGACGTGCCGTGCGGCGGCCCGCGCGGGTGCCGGCCTCGTCACCCTGGCCGTGCCGGAATCCCTGCAGCCGCTGTTCGCGGCAAAGGTCGTCGAGGCGACGACGATGGCCCTGCCCGAGGACGAGGTCGAGTCGCTCGATCCGGAGCTCGCCCTCGCTGCGACGCTCGACCATGAGCACGATGCAATCGCGCTCGGGCCGGGCCTCCGGCCGGGTCTGGCCACGACGGAGTTCGTGCGGCTGCTCCTCGAATCGCCCGGCGACACGCCGCCGCCGCTCGTGCTCGATGCCGAAGCCCTCCGCTCCATGGCCACGATCGAGGGCTGGTGGACCGCGGCATCACGGCGGCCGGCGGTGCTGACGCCGCACCCCGGCGAGTTCGAGCGCCTGCGATCCGGGGCCGGCGTCGAGCCTGGCCACGACGGCGACCTCGTCGACGACGATTCGGCGCGGGCGGCCGCGGCAGCCGACGCTGCGGCGACCTGGCAGCAGGTTGTCGTGCTCAAGGGCGCGAAGACCGTGATCGCGGCACCCGATGGCGGGCTTGCGGTCGCGCCGTTCGAGAACCCGGCGCTGGCAACCGGCGGCACCGGCGACGTCCTGACCGGCACGATCGGCGCGCTGCTCGCCCAGCGCCTCTCGCCGTTCGACGCCGCGCGCCTGGGCGTGTACCTCCATGGCCTCGCCGGCGACTCGGTTCGCGAGCGGTTCGGCGACAGCGGCCTGATCGCATCTGACCTGCCCGAGGCGATCGCGATCGCCCGAAAACGTCTGTCGACCGTGGCGGCGAGGCGCTCGAGCCGGTCGCGGATCGGGTTCGCGCTCGCGAGGGACGGCGGCTGACCGATCGGCCGCGGCCGCGCGACCCGATCGAGGCCCGCCTCGCCGCGGCCGGCGAGCCGCCGCTGCCACGGCTCGCCTGGCTTGAGATCGACATCGCGGCGCTGGCCGTCAACCTGGAGCTCATCCGTGGGCTGGTGGGGGCCGGGGTCCGGGTCGAGCCGGTCGTCAAGGCCGACGCATACGGCCACGGCGCGGTCGGCGCGTCACGAGCCCTCGAGGCCGCCGGGGCGGATGGCTTCTGCGTCGCCGCGTACGACGAGGCGATCGAGCTCCGACGGGCCGGCATCCGGCGGCCGATCCTCGTGCTCTACCCGCCAGATCCGGCGCTCGCTCCGGATGCAGCGCGGCGGCGCATCACGCTGAGCGTCGGCGATCCCGAGCTCCTGGGGCGGACGCTGGCTGCGCTCGGCGGCCGCGATCTCGGCGCGGGCCGGGCGGCGCGGGCGCGGCTGCCGCGCCTGGCGATCGAGCTCGAGGTCGAGACCGGTCTGGGTCGCGGTGGCTTCGAACCAGGCCGGATCGTGGCCGCGGCGCGCGCGATCGCTGCCCAGCCGGCTGCGCGCTTCGCGGGGGCGTGGACCCACCTCCAGGCGGCCGACGATGGCCCGCGGACGAGTGCCCAGTTCGAGCGCTTCGAGGCCGCGCTGGCGGCCCTCGAACATGACGGCCTGGCGCCGCGACGGCGTCATGTCGTGGCTACGGGCGGACTGGCCGTCGGCGGGCTCGCGGCGTACGAGGCGATCCGGCCCGGCCTCGCCATCTACGGCGTCGCTCCCGATGACGTCGATCCGCGCTTCGGCGCCGGGCTGGCCGCGCTCCGGCCGGCGCTGACCCTCGTCGCCCGGCCGTCGCGTGTCGCCGACCTTCCCGCCGGCTGGGGCGTGTCCTACGGTCCGACGTTCTCCACCCGCCGGCGAAGCCGGATCGCGACGCTGCCCGTCGGGTATGCCGACGGCTACCCAAGACACGTCTCGAACCACGCCGACGCGCTCGTCCGCGGGGTGCGCGCGCCGCTCGTCGGCAACGTCGCAATGGATGCTCTCATGGTCGATGTCACGGACGTGCCCGGTCCGCCAGTCAGCGTCGATGATGAGTTCGTCCTCGTGGGCCGCCAGGGCACCGCGGAGATCCCGGCTCTCGAGCTCGCGCAGCGCTCCGCGACGATCACCTGGGTGGTCCTCGCGGCGATGGCTCGGCGCCTGACCCGGGTGTACGATGCGCCATCCGGCGTGGTCGGCGTCCGGACCCTCCATTCCCCTGGGACGACGTGGCACGAATCGAACTTTGGAACGGCGACATCTGCGACCTCGAGGTCGACGCGATCGTGAACCCTGCCAATGTCACCCTCTGGATGGCCACGGGTGTTGGCGGGGCGCTGAAGCGCGCCGGCGGTGACGAGATCGAGTTCGCGGCCGTTCGGCAGGGTCCCCAGGCGCTCGGCAACGCGATCGTCACAGCCGCGGGCAAGCTCGCTGCGAAGGTGGTGATCCACGCCGTGTCCCTGGACCGCGACCGCCGGACGAGCGGTCCGGTCATCGAAGCCGCGACCCGCAGCGCGATGGCCAGGGCACGCGAGATCGGCGCCGCGAGCGTGGCCTTCCCCGCGCTCGGGACCGGTGTCGGCGGGTTCCCCCTCGACGAGGCCGCGACGATCACCGTCAGCACCGTCCGCGATGAGCTGGCCGACAGTCCTTCGATCCAGCATGTCGTGTTCGCGCTCCGCGGCGCCGCGGCCTACGAGGCCTTCGGCCGCGCGTTGACCGCGACCGCCGAGCGGTCGGTCCAGAAACCCTCCGCATGAGCGACGAGGAGCGCGACATGGACGTCGGCTTCGATGCGGGCGACGAGGGTCGCGACGAGCTGGTCGAGACCGTCGCTCGAGAGATCCAGCTGCGCGGGCTGACCGGGCCCGCGGTCCAGTTCCTGCAGGCCAGCCGGCCGTATCGGCCGCTGGACGCGAACGCGATGCTCTTCTTCGACCCGGTGCTGCGCCAGGTCTTCGGTGGCGACTCGGCCGATGCGTCGGCGATCCTCGCCGACGACGACGGGATCGAGCTCCTCATCGCCCGGCTCGAGGAGCTGGCCGAGGAACAGGCCTGGAACGCTTGACGTTCGCCGGCCGGGCTGCGGTCCGCCCGGCGCGAGGCAACCTATGACGAGCCGGGGATCCGTGCTGGCGACCGTGGACGCCGGAGCGGCGACGACCGCGGCCGCGATCATCGGTCGGGTCGACGGTCGCTGGCGACTCCTCGCGGCGGGTGCCGCGCCGGCGGACGGCTCGGAGTCGGCGCTCATCGAGCGGCTCGCGGCGGAGCTGGCCGAGACGGACGCGTCGCTGGCCGCGTCACTCCGGATCACCGACGGCGTGAGCGACGTCCCCGTCCTGCGAGCCGCGACGACACCGCCGCCGACCCTCGCCGTCCTCGCCGGCTCTCCGCGTGCGCTCCAGGTGGCTGAGCGGCTGGCCGCCGGCGCCGGCTGGCGAACGATCGGCAGCCACCCGGAGGCGGGCGATCCGCGCGAGGTCACGGGCCTCCTGCTGCGACCCGAGGTCTCGGCTGTCCTCCTTGCCGCCGACGACCCGCCGGGCGCCGACGAGCGCGCTTCAATCGACGATCTCGTCGCGCTCGTCGCGGCCGCTCGGCTCCGGCGCCAGGACCTGCCGGTCGTGCTCGCCGGCGCGATGGCGGCCCGCGAGCGGCGCTTCGATCGCCTGGGTCTCGATGACGAGAACGCGCCAGCGCCGGTCATCGCGGTCCCGGTGACCCGGGGTACCGACCTCCGGGCCCGCGTCCGGGCTGTCCTCGCCCACCTCCGAGCACCCGATGGCGACGGCCGCTCCGTGCTCGCGGAGGCGGCGTCGGCGCTCGCCGCCGCGCTCGACCGTCGGGTCGAGGTCATCGACATCGGCCTCGATGCGGGCAGCCGGACATTCGCGGCCCCGCCGCTCGGCGACGAGGACGGCCAGGTCGCGACGTGGATCTCGGCCGGTTCGGGCCTCGCCTCCGGCGATGTCGTCGAGAGCGCCGAGCGATTCCTGGGCTGGTCCTCGCGCTGGGCCGATCGCCACCAGATCGGCGACCGGCTCCACGATCTGCGGCTGGCGCCGTGGGCCGATGCCGGCGGCGTCGGCGCCCGGATCCGCCTCGTCGCGGCCGCCGCGGCGCTCGACGAGCTCGTCGCCGAGAGCGGCGGCCTGGACGCGGGCCCGCCTCCGGACGTCATCGTGATCCGCGGCGGCGGCTTCGCGCTCGCGCCGCCCGCGGCCGTCGCGCTGACGATCGCCGACGTCGTGCGACGGCCGGGGGCCGTGCAGGTCGTCGTCGACCACGCTCGACTGCTCGCGCCGCTCGGCACCGAGGCGGACGATGCCCGCCGCGCCGAGCTCATCCGCGACCTCGCCGACGACCTCCTCCTGCCGGTTGGCTCATTGCTTATCCTCGATCCGGCGCATCGCGCTGGCGCACCGCCGGTCCACGTCGACGTGGCCAGCGACGGCGTGGTGCTGCCGCTCGATGTCCATGCCGGCACGATCGAGATCGTCGACCTCCCGCCGGGCGCTGAGGCGATCGCGACGATCGAGCTGCCGCCGAGCGGGCTGCGGCGCACGTCACGGCGAACCGTAGTCCGCGTCTCCGGTGGCCTCGCGGGGCTCCTCGTCGACGGCCGTGGCGTAACACTGCGCCTGCCGGCCCACGGTGAGGAGCGGCGGACCGTCCTCGGCACCTGGCATGACGGTCTCTGGAGCGCGAGCTGATGGCGGCCGTTACTGCCGCGTTGCCGAACGGGCTCGGGCTCGTTCGGCGCCGCCGGCTCGTCGTGGACGCACCGGAGGCGTGGTTCCGACTGCTGCCCGGGGACCGGCCGCTCGTCCAGGCGGGCGACAGCGTCGCGCCGGGCGATCCCCTCGCCGAGCGCTCGCTGCGCGGCCAGACCACGATCCTTCGCGTTTCGATGGAGGAGGCCGCGTCGCTCCAGCCCGGCGACCACTGGCCGCGTCCGAGGAACGGCGCCGAAAGCGACACCCCGCTCCCGGGCTCGCGCGACCATGCCCGGCCCGGCGAGGCGCTCTTCGCCGTCAACGGCCATTGGCGGATCGCCGTTCCGGAGCGACTCGAGGTTCTCGAAGCGCCCGCGGCCGGCGCCGTCCTGACCGCCGATGCCGGTCACGGGATCCGCCTCCGGCTGGCCGGCCGCGCGCTCCTCGGTCGGACGCTGCTCGGCGACTCGGCGCGCGGCCAGCTCGAGATCGCCGCCGGTCCGCGCGCAGAGCTGCGCGCGTCCGCGATCGACGTCGCCCGTTCGGGCGCCGTGCTCGTCGCCGGCGCACATGTCGATGCCGAAGCGCTCACGCGTGCACGGGCGACCGGTGTTCGCGGCATCGTCGTCGGCAGCCTCGCCGCGGCCGTGCGACGCGATCTTGCGGGTGCCGAGAGCCGCCGCCGCGCCTCGCTCCACGTTCATGCCCCCTTCGGCATCCTGATCCTTGATGGCACCGGCCGGCGGCCCATCGCGGGACCGGCAAACGCGATCCTGAGCGCGCTCGAAGGCCGGGAGGTGGCGCTGATCGGCGATCCGGCGGCGCTCGTGATCGACGATCCCGCGATCGTGCTCCCGGACCCGCAACCCGATCTGGTCCGCGTCATCGGTGGCCCGCTGGCCGGCCGCGAGGGCCGCTGGCTCGAGCTCGCCGCGCGACGCTCGCGCGGGACGGCGGATCCGCTCGTCGGCCTCGTCGACCTCGGATCGGACGGCCGGGCCCGGATCTCCATCGGCGACCTCGAGCGTTACGCGTGAGGCTGACGGCCGGCTAGTTGGCGGCTTTGGGCAGCACCTTCGGCTACGCTCGGACGCGTGCCCACGATCACGGATCTCGAGCGCGAGCTCATCTCGCCGGCCCCGGACGTCACGTTCGAGCTCGGCCGGCGGCTCGCCGACGTCGCCCAACCCGGCGACCTCATCTGTCTCTGGGGTGAGCTCGGCGCAGGGAAGACGGTCCTCGCGAAGGGTTTCGGAGCGGGCCTCGGCGTGACGACGACCGTCAGCTCGCCGAGCTTCATCCTGATGGCCGAGCACGCCGGCCGCCTGTCGCTCTTCCACCTCGACCTCTACCGGCTTGCGTCGGCCGAGGAGGCGCTGGCCGGCGGGCTCATCGACGATCGCCAGGCGAGCGGCGTGACCCTCGTCGAATGGCCCGATCGCCTCGGCGCGGCCCTCCCGGCGGCGCGTCTCGACGTCGAGATCGATGGCGGCGGCGACGACCCCCGCACGATCCGCGTGCGCGCGACGCGCCTGCCGTATCGCCGCTACCTGGACGCGATCACGGGCCTTCGATCGGGCGCCGGCTCGACGGTTCGCTGATGGCGGCCGGCCGCCTCAGTCTCGCGATCGACACGGCGACGAGCGTCGCCGTCGTCGCCCTCGGCGAGTCATCCGGCGCTCTTCGCCGTGAGCTGACCTGGTCCGCCGGCTACCGCCACGGTGAGGAGCTGCTCGGACGGATTGTCGAGCTGCTCGCCGCGGAGGACCTGCGACGCGACGAGCTCGGTGCGATCGTCGTCGGAACCGGGCCGGGGGCGTTCACAGGACTCCGGATCGGCCTCGCGACCGCGAAGACGCTGGCCCACGAGCTCGGCATCCCGATCGTCGGCATCTCGACCGCCGCCGCGCTCGCCCATGCCGCGGCTGCCGACCTGGGCGCCGACCACATCGTCGTGCTCCTGCCGGCCGGTCCGTCGGGCATCGTCGTCACGGACGTGCGCGGCGCCGCCGTCGCGCAGCCGCGCCTCGTCAGCGGGGGCGCCGACCTCGAGCTGGACGCCGCCGCGACCGTGATCGCGGTCGACCTCGACGGCCGCGCCGCAGCGGACGACCTGGCGCGTGGTTCGGGCGCCCGCGAGCGGCTCGCCGAGAGCCTCCTCGCGCTCGGCGCCGCACGCCTCGAAGCGGGCGACGCAGACGACGTCGCGCGTCTCGTGCCCGAGTACGTTTCGCTGCCCCGCGGCGTCGCGGCAGCATCAGGCGAGATGGCGTGGTCGCTCGACCGCCCGTGAGGCTGCGCATCGAACCGATGTCGCTCGGCGACCTCGATGCCATCCAGCGGATCGAAGCCGCGAGCTTCAGCGTGCCGTGGCCCGAGCAGGCGTATCGCAGCGAGATCCAGACGAACCGCCTGGCCTCGTACCTCGTCGCCCGGGTCGAGGGTGAGATCGTCGCGTACGGCGGGATCTGGCTCATGGTCGACGAGGCCCACGTCACGACGGTCGCCGTCGACCCGGACTGGCGCCGCCAGAAGATCGGGGCGCGGCTCATGCTCGCGCTCCTCGACGTCGCGCTCGCCCGCGGTGCGCGCGAGGCGACCCTCGAGGTGCGGCTCTCGAACCTCGCGGCCCGGCGCATGTACGAGGCGTTCGGCTTCCGGCCAGTCGGCCTGCGGCCGCGCTACTACTCGGACAACAACGAGGACGCGTTGATCATGACGACGGATCCGCTCGACGCGCCGGCCATGCGTAGCCGGATCGAGGCGCTGCGGACGAGCATCGATGCCGCGCCGCCGCCCGATCCTCGCCGCAGCCCGGACCAGCCGGCGGGAGCGGGCGAGCCGCCCGTTGAGCCGCACGGGTGAGCGGGCCGCTGATCCTGGCGATCGAGTCTTCGTGCGACGAGACGGGCGTCGCGCTCGTCGAGGACGGGCGGCGGATCCACGCGAACGTCGTTGCGAGCCAGGTGGCGCTCCACGCGCAGAGCGGTGGGATCGTGCCCGAGGTCGCCGCTCGTGCCCACCTGCGCTGGATCCTGCCGGCGCTGGACGAGGCCCTTGCGGCCGCCGGAGCCAACTGGTCGGACATCGACGCCGTCGGCGTGACCTATGGACCGGGCCTCGCGGGCTCACTCCTTGTCGGGATCAACGTCGCGAAGACGCTCGCCTGGGTCCATGACCGCCCGCTCGTCCCGGTCAACCACCTCGAGGGCCACGTCTATGCCGGCTGGCTGCTCGACCCGGGCGAGGCAGAGGGCGACCGGCCGCAGCCCGTCTTCCCGCTCGTCGCGCTCGTCGTGTCCGGCGGGCATACCTTCCTCGTCGAAATGCGCGACCACCTGACGTACCGGCTCCTCGGCCAGACGCTCGACGATGCCGCGGGCGAGGCGTTCGACAAGGTCGGCCGGCTGCTTGGCCTGGGCTATCCGGGCGGGCCGGCGATCCAGGCGGCCGCGGCGGGAGCCGCGAGCCACGGCACGCCCTTTCCACGGGCGTGGCTCGGCGAGACGTTCGACTTCAGCTTCTCGGGCCTCAAGACGGCCGCCCGGCGTGCTGTCGACGAGGCGCGTCGCGACGCGCGGCTGCCGGACGACGATCCGGACGCAGCATTGCCGGAGGGCACCACGGCCGAGCTGGCCCGCGGCATCCAGGACTCGATCGTCGACGTCCTCGTGACGAAGACGATCCGCGCCGCCCGGGAGCTGGGCGCGCGATCCATCCTCCTCGGCGGCGGTGTCGCTGCGAACCGCGAGCTTCGCGATCGCCTCGCCGGGGAGGCCGAGGCGCTCGGGCTGCCGCTCATCGTGCCGCGGCCGGGTCTCTGCACGGACAACGGGGCCATGATCGGGGCCGCGGCCGCGTGGCGGTTCGGGGCGGGCGAGCGGGCCGGCTTCGAGCTCGACGCTCGGCCCTCGCTGCCGCTCGCGACGCGGTGACCTCCGGAGGGCGACCCCGCATCGACGCGGCGACCGTCCGGGCATCCCTCCGCGGTGCCGGGCTCGCGGCCCGCCACGGCCTCTCGCAGAACTTCCTCAGCGACCCCGACGTGCTCGACGCGATCGTCGAGCTCGCGGAACCCCAGCCCGGCCGGCGCGTCCTCGAGATCGGCCCGGGCCTCGGCATCCTCACCGGCGCGCTGCTCGACGCGGGGGCGATCGTCACGGCCATCGAGATCGACCGCGGCCTGAGCGAGCTCCTGCGCGATCGATTCGCGGAACCGATCGCGGACGGGCGCCTCAGGCTCATCGAGGACAACGCGCTCGATCTCGATCTCGCGGGGACGGTGGAGCGGCCTTACGACGTCGTCGCGAACCTGCCGTATCACATCACGAGCCCGATCCTCCACCGGCTCCTCGGCGCACCGCCCCGGCCCGTGCGCCTCGTGCTCATGCTCCAGCGCGAGGTCGCCGAACGCATCACGGCGGCGCCCGGTGGACTGTCCTATCTCGCCGTGTTCGTCCAGTACCACGCTG
>Ga0075428_100000693_pt1 | contig 34771 bp, 38 predicted proteins | sample RhiMetdeltSRZDD2_FD_75291 | JGI IMG/M metagenome (GOLD analysis project Ga0075428, IMG submission 75291) | Populus rhizosphere microbial communities from Tennessee, USA - Rhizosphere MetaG P. deltoides SRZDD2 | ecosystem: Host-associated > Plants > Roots > Rhizosphere > Soil | place: USA... | reverse complement strand
CGCCTTGAACGAGAGGATCGCCACGACAGTGGCGAGCGTGCCAGCGACAGCAATCCAGAACGATATCCAACCGAAACGGCGGTATGGTACCGCCCGCTCCAGAGCCCGTTCGGCGACGACATAGCCGAAACCCATGATGAAGAACGTCGTGAACACGAGCGCCATGAGCGTCCCGTGAGCCGTCACTGACATGTAGTACAGCGACGGGCTTCGGAACGGCAGATCGAGGTTCGCTCGCGACAGCGCTTGCATCATCGCCATGGCGGCCGCGACGCCGAATGAGCCAATCGCCACGCCGAAGTGCGCCAGGGCGAGCTGTCGAACGCTGCCGCCAGACTCCACACGGGTGGCTGTGGGACGATCGACCGTCCTCGCAACCATCAGTGCGCCTCCTGGTGAGATGGGCCGGACGCTTTGACTACAGCTGCTGCGCTGTCCACAATCACGCGGCCGTGCATCGCGTGATGTCCGTTCCCGCAGAACTCATGACAGACGAGCAGGAAGTCGCCGGGCTGTTCGAACACGGTGGTGAACTGGCTGATATACCCGGGGACGATCATCGTGTTCGCGTTGGTTCCGGCAATCATGAACCCGTGCGTCACGTCAGCGCTCGTCATGCGAAACCGGATGCGTCGGCCGGGCGGGACACGAATCTCGTTTGGCACGAAGGCGAACATGATTGCCGCGACTTGCACCTCGATGGTGCCGTCCGGGAGCTCGGTCGGCGTGCCGATGCGTGAGAACCGCGGATCCTCGAACACTTTGGTCGGCTCGATCGTCTCGACGTGGCTGGGCGGGTGAATCCCCTGAGCGAACGTCGACACGCCAACGAACGCAAGAAACAACACCACAATCGCCGCGGCGATCCACATCCAGATCCGTTCGTAGAGGTCGACGTTCATGGCGTGACGTGACCTCGCGAGAGAAAGACAAACAGGTACATCGCCAGCCATCCACCGACGAAGAGGAAGGCATAAATCGCGACGATCGCAAGCGTGCCGGACGGATGATGATCGGCCGCCGCCTGCGCGGATTGTGGAACGTGTCGAGGCTGATTCATGGAACCGGCCGTCTGCAAGCGTCGCTCCACCACAAGCGCAGGAAACTCGCTCGCGCGTGCGGCGCAGACGCTCGACGACCGCGTGGTATTTCACAGCCACCGGAAAAATTTCGCGGTCGTGCGCGCAAGCTGACGATCAGGGCTGACGCATTAAGCTTGGCATTTGACGTGCTCGACTGGACCAACACGCTGGAGGAATGATCGTGACGCGGAAATCGACCCATCGTGAGCCGATCGGCGCCCGGAGTGTGGCCCAGCACTATATGCGCGATCTCGTCTACGGGGCCAACGACGGGATCATCACGACGTTCGCGGTGGTGGCAGGTGTGGCAGGTGGCGCGCTGAGCTCGCAGGCGGTTCTGATCGTCGGGGCGGCCAATCTCTTTGCCGATGGCTTGTCGATGGGCGTGGGCAACTATCTTGGAATCCGCTCACACGAGAGCGCCCGGGCTGCGCAGGGGCTGGATGAGGAGGAGGCAAGCCCCGCCAGACATGGCATCGCGACATTTCTGGCATTCGTGGTCGCCGGCGCGATCCCGCTCGTACCATATGTTCTGCCAGTCACTCACACGGCGTTCCTGTCCGCTGCGTTCACGCTGCTTGCGCTATTTGCTGTGGGATCGCTGCGCTCGCTCGTCACCATTGATCGCTGGTGGACCGCAGGATTGGAGATGCTCGGCCTGGGAGCCGTGGTTGCGGTCGCCGCCTACGCGAGCGGCGCCGCGGTTGCCGCGATTGTCCGCTGAGCGGGCCCGCGTGATGCGTGGAAACGTGACCGCGAGATCCAGCGAGATCAGCGGACGTGCACGGTCGTCCGCGCGACGACCGTTGACGACTCGCTGGCCATCGCATCGAAATACGAGACGAAACGCCGCGGTTCATCCGCATCGTAGCTCGCCAGGTTCCGTGCCCAGCGAAAAGAGATTGGCTGATACCGCAACGCGACGTCGATCGTGAGGGGGCCCACAGGTTCGATGAGTGGAACGCGATAGCGGATGCGGTCACCAGCGGCGTTGAAGTTCGCATCCGTCGCGGCATCGCCGCGCACGGCAACATCAGGCACCGCGGTGGCTTTATCAAAACCGCGTGGCAAGAGCCGGTTGTCCTTGACGAACTTCACGCCTTTCAAGAGACCTGTCGTCACGTGTCCAGCGCTGTCGACCATCACCGATTCGTAGATTTGCACCTGGTCGGTGGCACGGATTTCTTCATGGTGCGGCTCGTATCGCGTAGGGTCGGTGTCGTTGTCGTTGCCAGTGATGGCGCCGGAAGGCGCGACGGCGCCCGATTCGAACAACACCCGTCCGTTGTCGGCGCGGACGGTGAGATGCAGCCAACTACGACGCGATGGATAGCCCGTTGGAAACTTGTGACCGGTCAGATTCTGCACGGACACGTCGATCGCGAGCACGCCATCAGGTCCTCGGACCGCGCTCGCCGAAACAGTCGCCGAGTGCGACTGCAGCTGGTCGACCGTCGCGCGTGCGTTCGCTGAGAGCTCGCTAGGCAGCGCTTCCACGCCAAGTTCGGCGCGATACCGGTTGAGCATGCGCAACATGAACGCGTTTCCCCCCACGAACGTGTGGCGGCTCAATCCCGGTCGCAGCTCGCCAAGCACCGAAGCCACCGCCGTCGGTTCACCCACTTCGGGCATGTGACACGACTGACAACTGCGCTCGCTCCGATACGCGCTGTGTTGCCACTCGAGGTACGAGACCTGTTCGGGTAGCGATGCGACAACCGTTCCATCGGGCCCAAACGCGCTCGTGTAGAGCGTGTGGCACGTCGCGCAGAGTGCCGAGTCTTGGATGTGAGTGCTCTCCGCCGGCATAACTCCAGTAGCCGAGTGCATCAGGCGCGCACGCCCCGAGTCCACCGCAAACGGCCCGAAGATCGTCGCGCCTTTCGGCGTTGCGGGAGATACGACAAAGCCGCCGGTGAAACTCTCCGTCGTGCCGAGCCTTTCGCGACTGATCTGGTGGCACAGCGAGCATGAAACGCCTTCTGCCGCAAGGCGAGCGTCCGCGGATGACGTCTGCCCGATCGGCAAATGCGCGAACACGCGGCCCTCCTCCCCGCGAAAGCGAGCGACCGTCCGTGACATGGGCATGTGGCACGTCGAGCACTCGTCTTCGATCGCCGCTCCATGACGGGGATGATCGAGCGTTTCTCTCCTGACCGATGCTTGCCAGTAGGGATCCCGCGACGAGTTCGCCATTATCGAGCCGCGCCAGGCGCTTCCAATCGACACGTCCTCACCTGATGCGGTGCTCAGGCTGTTATGACAGGCCAAACAGTTGTCGGATGTTGGAAAGTGTGGAGTCCGGGGTGGAGTAGCAGCAGCTTTCTGACCGTCGTTCGCCATCGGCGACTGGGCAACGATGGCCGCGGCGCACAGCCACGCCGTGAGTCCGAGACTGATGATTCTGGCGCTACCGCCAGCCATCGAACAGTCCTCCATCGAACCAGTCCCACAGAAAATAGGTCAGCAGCTGCGTACTTTGCTCGCCGCGGTTGGTCAGAGGTACTCGCACACCCGCATTGATCACGATGTGCTGGCGACGGCTGAGCGTGATCTGTAGCTGCGGAATGAGGTCCCATTGCGCGCGTTCGTCGCCCTCGAGAGCCTTCGCGCCCACGATCTCCAGCATGGGCGTCCAGGACCGGCCGAATCGCGATTCGAAGAAGCTCTTGCCAACGGCGGTGCGCCAGAATGCCTCGCTTTCGAGCTCATCGCGATTCCACGGGATCTCGAAGCCACCCTGAAACTGCACGAAACCATCCGACGGCAGTACCTTCCCGATCGCGACGAACGGTTCGAAAACCGTCGTTCCAGTCCCGAGCCCGTGAGTTTCCTTTCCCGTAGGAAACACGACTTCAGCGGCCGCGCTCACGATCGCCCCTGAATCCAGTGAGTGGAACAGCACCTGTTTGAACGCGAACGCGGCATCGCCGAGCCCGCGTTGCCACGCGCCCATTTCGTCTTTTTGAACAGCAACCGGCACAGCGACCTCGAACTGGGCCCGCGCGCCGAGACGCTGCTCGTACAGTAGCTCGTTTTCGAAGACAGCCGCACTGCCGCCACTCACGGTCGTACTGATGACGGTCTCGTTTTCGGGGAACGCTTTTTCCGTGACCAGCGGTCTCGGGAGATTGAGCTCGCCTCGCGGCCAGCGGCGATCCCCACACAGAGTCCGCACGTAGCCGATGGTCTGACGGATCTGCTCCTCGGTGAGCGCCTCACCGAATGCCGGCATTCGCCGATCGAAGGCGCGGGCCGGGCCACCTTGGTGAACGATTGCGATCCAGTCGGCGTCCGGCTCCGCGGTCGTGAACGCGCAATCGGTGAAATCAGGAAGCGGTGTGTCGAAGCCGACGATCGCACGTGGCTGTCCGCGTCCATCGAATCCGTGACAGGCAGCACACGCAGCACGGTACACCCGCCGCCCAGCGTCTTCCGTTGTTTGCGGAGCGGCGGCGAGAGAAGTCCAGAGAGCCGAAAGAAGAAGAAAGCGAGCGAGCGGCCGCGCGATCGATCGAATGGCGAGGAGGCTAACACGCCACGAAGAAAGTCGATAACCTGAGATCGGTCTCAGTTCCGGCGCGCCATGTCACGCCGCTGCGGCATTTGCCGGCCACGGCGCGCGGATCGTCAACACCGGGCACGGGGCATGACGCACGATGGGCTCTGCTGTCGATCCGAAGAACATGCGATCGATGGGGTTGCGCCCGTGAATGCCGAGCACGATCAGATCGCATCCCTGTTCGCGCGCGATCCGCAGAATCTCGCGATGCGGCTTGCCAGACGTGACGACTTCGTTGACGCCGACGTTCTTCGCGTTCGCGCGGACGACGGCCTGGTGCAGCCGTTCTCGCCCGTCGGCTTCGGCTGACATTCGATAGCCAACCATATCTGTCGGCGGTCCAATCAGCGGGTCGTATCCGATCGGCGTCCATTCAATGACGTTGACGGCAGTCAGATGCGCATTCGCGCCTTCTGCGAGGGCCAGCGCATAGTTCAGGGCGGCTAAGGAGCAGTCGGAAAAATCGATGGCGCAGAGAATTCGTTCGAATGTGCCCTGCCCGGTGCCGCTGTCAGCGCTCCCCACCGTCAGGACCGGCTGACGAGCCGCTCGCAGCACTTTCTCGGTGACCGACCCAAGCAGCAGTCGCTCGAAACCGCCGCGACCGTGCGTGCCCATCACGATGACGTCGGCTGGGAGCCGCGCGGCCTGCACCACGATTTCCGAATGGACCGTCGGCGCCTCGACCACGACTGCCTCAATCGGCACGGCCGTCGAGGAATCCTTCTGGACGAATGCCATTAGCTCGCGCTGCAGCCCCTCGAGCTGAACCATCGGCAACCCGGCTGGAGCTGGCACGGTGACTTCCAGCGGGAACGGCGTGAACCGTGGTGGGATTGGCACGACATGCAGCGCGGTGATCGACGCGCCGTGCGCTTTCGCGAGGGCGGCGGCACGCCCGAACGTATGCCGTGAGAATTCGGAAAAGTCGATCGGGCAGAGGATGCGATTGATGGTCATGGCATGCTCCGTTCTACACGTCGGGTTCTACACGTCGGGTTCTACACGTCGGGTTCTACACGTCGGGTTCTACACGTTGGGTTCTGCACGTTGGGTTCTACACGTCGGGTTCTACACGTCGGGTTCTACACGTTGGGTTCTACACGTCGGGTTCTACACGTTGGGTTCTACACGTCAGGTTCTACACGTCGGGTTCTTACGGCAGGGGCGGTGCCCTCAGCCGAACACGGTTCGCGAAGGCGCGCTGCCAACTCCCAGCACGGACATCGCGCGCACTCGTCGCGCGCGGTCATTCGAAGATGAGGTGAGCGACGAGGATGGTGGCAGGCCCAGAACACATCATCCACTCTGCTTCCCACGGGCCCGAGATCCTCGGTCGCCACGCCGAAGCGGCCCCACTCGCAGGTCCATGGAACGCGACGAAACATGTAGCGTTGCATGTCTCCCTCCGGGAGCCGTTGAAGGCAAGTCGGGTGCCATCCGGTGGTTCTTCGTGGGCCTTGTTCTTCGCTGACACGGCGCGAGATTTCTCGCTCGCGGGCGGATTATTCCGACAGGTAGAGGACCTGCTGAGTCGGGAAGGTCTGTATCAGCGCCGAGTGATAGGAACCGCGACACCCTCGGCTTCGCCAACAGCGCGCACGAGCTCAGGGAGATCGATGCGATCCTCGAGGTCGGCGCGTTCGACGAGCTCGAGTGCGCGCCCGAGCGCGCCAGGTGCCCTCCGATAGGCGTCGCGATGCACCTCCACGAACACATCCGTGCCGTCGAATGCCAGCAGCACTGGTTCGTACACGATCCTCCCTTGGTCACCAGCCGCCACGTGCTGAAAAAGATCCTCGATATCGTCCGGATGCAACCGGATGCACCCGTGCGTCGCGAAGCGATAGATGCTCGACGGCGCATTCGTTCCATGCAGCCCGATGCTTCCAAGGTTCAACCCCAGCCAGTAGGCGCCGAGAGGATTGCGTGGCCCGGGCGGTACGGTCTTGAGCACCGGCTTCCCCGCACGACGCATTTCCTCCTGGATCGAGAGCGGTACATCCCACGTCGGGTCTGTTTCTTTGACGAGGATCGTGAAGGCACCGAGCGGTGTCTGCCAGTCGGCACCTCCGACGGCGACGGGATAGTGAGCTCGCAACTCGCCGTCCGAATAGTGGAACAACATCCGTTGTGGCACGTTGACGATCACGTCCATGCCATCGTCGGTTGGGACGATGTGGCGATTGTCGATGCCGAGAACATCACCGGGCCTGAGCGCGGTTCGAAGTGTGCGACCGTTTCGCGCGGCGAGGACGCCCGGGTCCACGCCGACACGCGCCCCGATGGACATCCACGATTCGCCGGCGGCGACCACGTGAATCCAGCGATCGCCGACGACGGTGCTGCAAGTCGAACGAACCGGCCGCGCGCCGGTGACGAAGGCGGTCAACGTCAGTACGAGTGCGGCTGCGAAGAAAACCCGTTCTCGGCATCCCGATAAAGCGCGCATGCATGCCGACCTCTCACGCGGCGTCCGTCCCGAGAGCTTGCACGCAGAGCTGCATCATGAGTGCCGCGCCGGGGGCCGGTTAGTCGCCAGATCTTGCCGAAATAGTTCGCACACTCGCGCGAGATTTTGCCCGCCAGTCGGCGTCCAATCGTCGTCCGTCAGCCGCCATGTCCCCGAACGACGGGCCCTCTACGGCTGCTGCAGCCCGGTCTGGCACTTGCAGCGTGGAAATGGTGAGGTGTGATCATGAAAGTTCAAGACCTCATGACGGTCTCGCCCGAAGCGTGCCGTCCCGACGATAACCTCGCGCAGGCGGTGTCGCAGCTCTGGAAAGCTGATTGCGGAGCCCTCCCGGTGGTGGATCACACGGGTCGCCTCGCCGGGATCCTGACGGATCGCGACATCTGCATTGCTCTCGGCACAAGGAACACCCGGGCGTCCGAAAGTACGGTCGGTTCGGTCATGCGCACGTCCGTAGAAGTGTGCGAACCCAACGACGACGTGCTGACGGCGCTTTCGCGGATGGGAGATCGCCGAGTCCGGCGGCTGCCGGTCGTCGACGCGGAACATCGGCTTCTCGGAATCGTGTCGCTGAGCGACGTCGCGCTGGCGGCGGGCGCTGCGCGAAATACCGTGCGGCCGACTGCGGTACTGGATGCCTTCAGGACAATTTGTGAGCATCCGCTGCCGGTTCCGATCGTGAAGGTTGCCGGCGCGTAAGACACTCGGACGCGTGCAGAATAGGAGATAGATATGCGCGGCACACGTGTAATTCTCATCGTATTCGGCGCCCTTGCTGCTGCGAGCGGCAGTTGCGGTACCCGCTCACCAATCGAACCCACGCCGGTATGTTCGTTCAGCATCGCACCTGGCACTGCAACGTACACGACCGACGGCGGATCGGGCACCGTAAGCGTATCGGCCCCCGCATCGTGCACGTGGTCGGCAACCGCCAACGCGGCGTGGATGTCGATCACGGCAGGAAACACCGGAACCGGCAACGGCAGCGTTGCGTATCGCGTCAACGCGAATCAATCGACGGATGCGCGCACTGGGACGCTGACCGTAGCGGACCAGACGCACACCGTCACGCAGCAAGGCCGCGCACCAACCGTCTGCACGTACGAGATCTCGCCAGCCAATGCGGACGCCGGGCGGGATGAGTTGCGCGGGACCTTTACCGTGACCGCGCCTGGTGAGTGCGCGTGGACGGCAACCAGCAGCGCTTCCTGGATCACTGTCACCGCCGGAAGCTCCGGCACCGGCACGGGCGACGTTGCCTACACGGTTGCGAGAAACGGCGAGACGGTCGGCCGGACTGGCAGCATTGCGGTGGCCGACAAGGTCTTTACGGTTCGTCAATCCGGCGACACGAGCCTTTGTCAGTATTCGGTGACGCCCGTCGATTTCGCTCCATGCATGCCGGCAAGCAGCGTCACGTCGACGCTGACGACGCAGGCTGGTTGTGAGTGGACAGTCACGGCGAACGTCCCCTGGCTCAGTCTTCCCAGCGGAACGTCGGGCACTGGCAGCGCCACGATCACGATCGCATTCCCCGAGAATTACGACGCCCCGAGAGACGGTATCGCAATGGTGCGGTGGCCGACGCCGACTGCGGGCCAGAACATCCGGATCGCGCAGGCCGGGTGTGTGTATGCCGTCAGCAGGAATGCCATCAGTGTGACCGCCGCTGCCGGAACGGGCACGTTCGACGTCATTCAACAGAGCATTCCGAATACGTGCGGCGGCGCGACCCAGGATCGTTGCATTTGGACGGCGACGTCCGACGTGCCATGGATCACCATCACGAGCAGCATGCCAAGGATGGGTGACAACCCGGTCGCGTTCGCGGTTGCCACCAACGACGGCGCAGCGTCTCGTGTCGGAAGGATTACGGTTCGCGACAAGGTTGTCACGATTACCCAGGCGGGACGCTGACTCGCGGGTGACTGAAAGGACCGTATCGTGATTGAAATCCGCCGCGTTCTCTGTCCCGTTGATTACTCCGAACACTCGCGCCGTGCCCTCGACTATGCGATCGGGATCGCACGATGGTACGGCGCGACCGTCACGTTGTTTCACGTCGCAAGCCTGACGCCGGCGATGGCGTATTCAACCCCGGTCGCATTTCCTGCACCTGCATGGCTTCCCGCGACCGATCGCACACGCACCCTCTCGACGCTGAAGGAGTTCGCGAAAGCCGAAGGAGGATCGATCGTTCCGATCGACGTTGAGGCCGGCGAGGGGAACCCAGCCACCGAGATCCTCGCCAAGGCCGCTGCCATGTCGAGCGACCTTCTCGTGCTCGGCACGCACGGCCTGACCGGCTTTGACCGCTTGATTCTCGGATCTGTGACAGAAAAGGTCCTCAGAAAGGCCGCGTGCCCGGTGCTGTCCGTGCCACGTCATGCACCAGATATCGTTCCTGTTGCACCGGCTCTCTTCCGTCGCATTCTGTGCGCGGTCGACTTCTCAACGTGTTCGCTGCACGCCTTGAAGTACGCCCTGTCACTCGCCCAAGAGGCGAACGCGAGTCTGATCGTGCTCAATGTGCTCGAGCTTCCGCTGGGCTCGTCAGATCAGCATGTATCCGCAGGTGTGCCGCATTCACTGTGGGAGTACGTCGTCGCGGTCGAGTCGGACCGCAGACGCGAGCTGGCGGCGGTGGTGCCCGATGCGGCGCGGGCGTACTGCGACGTCGAAATTCGACTCGCCGAGGGGAAGCCGTACCGCGAGATACTGCGCACCGCGGACGAGGAGCACATCGACCTGATCGTCATGGGTGTGCGCGGCCGCGGTCCTGCCGACCTGCTGATGTTTGGTTCTACAGTTCAACACGTTGTGCGGCAGGCGTCGTGCCCCGTGCTGACCCTTCGAAAGTGTTGAGGAAGCGCCGCGCGATTTTCCGGCGGCGATCGTGGTGGTGCGATTGTTCACGGATTGCCGTGCCGCAGCCGTCATGAGACTTTCTTCGCTGGTACCGTGACCTGAGGCTGTGTCGCGAGATTCGAATAGAAGGCTCTCAGTGCGACGTCCCGCGGGTCCCCCGTTACCGTCGTCCCCATCCGACCTGTGACGTAGCCGTAACCAACGCCGGCACGTGGATCCGCAAAACCAAGCGAGCCACCGGCTCCAGGCGAGCCGAACGAGCTCGGACTCCCGAACGGCCATACGCGGCTTGGCTTCATGAAGCCGAGCGAGAACTGAACCTCTTGCTTCATGCACTCATCGTAGAACCCGCGGGCCGGAGGTACTGCTGGTGCGGCGAGCAAATCCAGCGTTTCTTGCTTCAATCCCAACTCTCGTCCGCCGGTCGCAAACACGCTGTACGCATATGCGATCGCGCGCGCGGTTCCCACCGCACCGCCGGCTGGCACTTCGAAGTTGCGCGCGTAGATGCGCTGCTCGTCATGCGGAAACTCCGAGCCTCTGAGAGCCCGGACGATCTTGGACCGTGGATTCATCGCTTCGAGTGTTAACCGAATTGGGAAGCCCCTCACCAACTCGAGTCGCCCGGGCTGCGCCATTGTCGCGAGCCGCGAGTTCGGGATGCTCTCGGGCAGCCTGATGTAAAGATCGAGCCCGAGCGGCGACGCGATCTCATCCTGAAAAAACTGTCCCACGGTTCGATGGTGCGGATCGACGCGTCGCAACAGTTCGTTCTCGTAGTATCCGAGCGTGATCGCGTGATACGCGAGCCGCGTTCCAGGTTCCCAGGCCGGTGTCTGCCGCGCCAGGATGCCCGCGAGCCGATCGAGATCGGCTACGACGGAGCGGTCGACGGGTATGTCGAGGGCGAACAAGCCGGCCTGATGGGCGAGCAGCTGACGTACGGTGATTCGTGCCTTCCCTTGTTGGGCGAACTCAGGCCAGTACGTGCACACGCGCTCTTCGTAGTCGAGCCACCCGCGCGAGTGTGCGAGCGCGAGCGTCATCGCCGCTAACCCTTTCGTAGCGGAATAGATGATGACCATCGTGTCCCACTGCCAGGGGTCGCCGGTTTCTTTATTTCTGATGCCGCCCCACAGGTCGACGACCTTCTCACCTTGGTGGTAGACACAGCACGCGCCGCCCAGCTCGTTGCGCCGCACGAAATTCTCGACAAACGTCTGACGAACGTCCTCGAAGGCTGGGCTGACGTATCCCTCTCCGAGTGAGGTGTAACTTGATCTAGACATGGTGGCCCTCCAGTCCAACGGCACGTGCGCGCCGTTCGGCCTCCTTCTTTACGGGCCCGAGCAACGCCCAGCGAATAACGACGATGCCGGGTGAAAGAAAGGCCCAATAGCGTCGAAACTTGGATCGCGCGTGCGCGTCAGTGGCTATCGCGCGCGTCTCTGTCCGGAATATCGAGAGTGAGCCGCCAAGCGGGTCTGCCCGGATCGTCCAGGCGATCTTCACGAAGCCCGGTTCATTGAAAGTCGCAAACTGCTCGGGTGGCACTGCTCGAAAGATGACATTCGCTTCCCACGGTCTTGTGACCGCACCCACAACAACTTCCTGTCCTGGAACTTCGGCCAACATGCCCCACCCGAGCGACTCCATGTTGGCCAACAGTCCGCGCGGATGCTGCCGATCTTCAGATGTCGCGCCAAGGATGATTTCGCGAGCTCTGACGATGGTTCGTACAGTCGGCGAGGCGTACAGGTCGAGTTCGCGAGCGACATCGAGCGTCACGGCGGCTGGCGCGGCGATGCGGACGTGGTGTCGTTCCACGATTTCATACGCGGGCATGAACCGATCCAAGAGCGGGTCCCGTTCGTCAGGAGCCGGCGCCTTCGGATTGCCGTACCGATACCAGGTCGTACCGACGTAGGCGCCGTACGCCGCAGTCGCGGCTCCGAGGCCGAATGCGAGCCGCCTCGCCGCCGAGCGGAAGTAACGGTTCATGACGGCGACTTCGCTCAGAGCACCGCACTGATCGATTCGAGCCGTGTTCGTTCGCTGGCCGGGACGCCGTGCGGATAGATCGCCACTTTCATCACGCCACCGCGCTGATGGCTGAACAGGTCGTACGCGTCGTGCAGATCGTCCAGCGCAAAGCGGTGCGTGACGAGAGGCGTGAGGTCCATCCGGCCGGTTGCAACCATCGTCATCAACCGTCTCATCCGCTCCTTGCCACCGGGACAGAGCGTCGTGACGATGCGTTGGTCGGCTAGGCCCGCGTAGATCGCCTCGTAGGGCGCGACCAGTTTTCCCGAATACACACCGAGGCTCGAGAGCACGCCGCCCGGTCGTAGGGCGCGCAGCGCTGCTTCGAACGTTTCCTGTCGGCCGAGCGCCTCGATGGCGACATCCACGCCGCGACCCTCGGTGAGGCTTTTCAACTCCTTCACCACGTCGCAGGCGTTCGGATTCATCGTGACGTTTGCGCCGAATCGCGTGGCCATCTCGCGCCGTTCCGCGTTGGGATCGACGCCGACGATTAACGATGCGCCGCGCAGCTTGGCGCCGAGCGTGGCGCACAGTCCGATCGGCCCTTGCGCAAACACCGCGACGGCATCACCGACGTTTATCCCTCCGCTCTCCGCACCCGAGATCCCGGTCGAGGCGATGTCGGGCAGCATCAGCACCTGCTCGTCAGTGAGACGGTCCGGAATGACGGCGAGATTGGCGCGCGCATCCGGCACGAGCAGGTACTCCGCCCACGCGCCGTTAATGGTGTTGCCGAAGCGCCATCCGCCAAGCGCGCCGTGACATTGCGAGTGAGCGCTATTCAGGCAATAGAAACACTGCCCGCATGGCGTGATCGCGCCAACGATCACGCGCTGGCCGACCTCGTAGATCTCCTCAAGGCCGCTGCCGAGCTCGTGGATGACGCCCACGGGCTCGTGGCCCAGGATCAACCCACGCTGAACCGGGTACTCGCCTTTCACGATGTGGACATCGGTCCCGCAGATCGTGGTGGCGGTGATTTGAATGACCGCTTCGCCCGCTTTCGGCCGAGGTCGCGGGACTTCTTCAACGCGCAGATCATCGACCCCGTGGAATACGACGGCTTTCATCTTCTGCATGACGACGCTCCTGACGAATGGCTTCTCCTGCAAGCAGAGGCAATCGCGATGCCGGAGATCGTTTCGTGCGGCTAGCGGTATACGCGCCACTCGAGAGCGTCGTCGATACACCCACCGCGGGATATTTCCCATGCGGCGAAGTTTTTCGCACAGGCCGTACCCGGTAGCCGCTGTTTTTAACGGGTTTCGCGCGGCATGAAACCTGCCATGGGGCTAGCGAGCGAGCACTCGCTATGAACGCTGACGAACGAAAGATCATCCTGGAGAGCGATTTCGAGCGCGCCCTCGACAGTGTGCTCGGCGCGTTCGAACGCGAGGGTTTCATCGTCCGGCCGGTCAACGGTGCAGGCCGGTTTCGGTTCGTAGCGGATCACAAGATCCTCCGCTGTGCCGAGCTCGCAGTAACCCTTCCAGAGTTGACCTTCTTGGAATCGGTTAGCCCGACGCTGCTGGGCTGCCGGATCGCGATGTGCGAGCTGACGCCGCACTCGACCGTCGTAACGGCGACGAGCCCTCTCGTGCGCTATCCAGTGTTGGTATCGCTGCTGCCGAGAATCCGTTCGCGCGTCGACTGTGTTCTGCACGCGCTAGTCGGCGGCAAGCAGGGCCACTAACTCGAGGATTTGACCTCATGTCGACGACGTTCGACCGCCGCGATTTTTTGAAAACAGCGGGAGCCACGCTGACGCTGTTGCTGAGCGAGCGGGGCCTCACCGCTGCGCAAACGCCAGCGCAGGAAGCCTCCGTCGGCGCGCCCGTGGGGTTCGCCGTGATCGGGCTCGGCTCGTGGGGTCGCGACATCCTCACCACGCTCGGTCGCATGCCTGGCGCACGCGTGGAGATGATCTGCGATACCTACGAGCCGTTTATCAAACGCAGCACGGCGTCGGCGCCGCGCGCCGTCACGGTCACCGACTTTCGGCGAGTTCTCGAGGCGAGTCCCGTCGAAGCCATCGTCATTGCGACGCCTACGCCAACGCACAAAGACATCGTGGCCGCCTGTCTGAGCGCGGGGAAGCATGTCTATTGCGAGGCGCCGCTCGCGAGCACGAGTGAGGATGCCCGCGCGGTGGCCGACGCGGCGGCGCGGTTCCCCAAGCAGGTGTTTCAAGCCGGCCTGCAAGGACGCGCGAACTCGCTGTATCGGCATGTCTCCCAGTTCGTGAAAAGCGGCGTGCTCGGCGACGTCGCGCTGGTCAACGCGCAATGGAGCAAGAAAGAGAGTTGGCGACGCGCGGCGCCGACGCCGGAGCGCGAGCGCGAACTCAATTGGCGGCTTGCAGACGGGTCGCCTGGCTTGATGGGCGAGATTGGGATTCACCAGATTGATCTCATCGCGCAGTATCTCGGCGGTTACCCCAACGCCATCACCGGATTCGGATCGCTCGTCGCATGGAACGACACTCGCCGCGTGCCCGACACGGCGGTGTGCCTGATGGACGTCGGACGGGCGCGCGTCAACTACCGCGCCACGCTCGCAAGCTCCTTTGGTAACGCCTACACCGTCTTTCAAGGCAGCAACAGCAGCTTGCTGATGAAGGAGGCGCAGAGCTGGCTGATCAAGGAATCGGATTCAGCGCTGCTTGGCTGGGAAGTCTACGCGCGCAAAGAGAAAGTGCACGACGAGACCGGGATCGCCATGGTTGCCGATGCGACGAAGCTGCTTGAAGCCGGCAAGGAACCGGGCAAGGACGCCAGCGGTCCCGAGAAGCCAGCGTTGCTTCTCGCCTTCGAGAGTTTCATCCGCAGCATTCGTGAAGGGCGTCCTTCGGTGTGCGGAGCGCGAGAGGGATTCAGGGCAACCGTCGCCGCGTTGAAAGCCAATCAAGCCGTCATCAACGGCAATCGCATCGAGGTGGCTCCGGCGGAGTACGACATCGCCTGAGCCTGACTGCAGGGCAGAGAGGAGCACGTCATGAGTGACCAGAAAACGGACGGCGGCGTTTCCCGACGGGACTTCATGAAGACGACGGTCGGCACGACAACGATGGCCGTTGCTGGAACGTTCATGACGCCGGCAATCGTCCAGGCCGCGCCCGCCATCAATCCACGAATTCTTGGCGCCAACGATCGCATTCATCTTGGCTTCATCGGCGTCAACACGATGGGCGGACGTCACCTGCGGAACGTCGTTGGGGAAGACATGGCCGGCGACAACGTCGAGGCGGTTGCGGTCTGCGACGTGTGGGAGACAGCGCGCCGCAAAGCGCAGCTGAGCGCGCGACTCTCTGACGCTCAGGTGCACAGCGACTATCGGCGCCTGTTGGACCAGAAGGATGTCGATGCGGTCGTCGTAGCGACACCGGATCACTGGCATGGCGCCATTGGTGTCGACACACTCAAAGCGAGCAAGCATCTCTACATTGAAAAGCCGATGACACGGCGGCTCGAAGAGGCGTTCGCCATACAGGACGCGGCGAAGCGGGCGCAGCGGCTCGTTCAGGTCGGCTCTCACGGGTGCAGCGATCCCAAAATTCTGCAGGCCCGCGACATCATCAGCAGTGGCGTCCTCGGCCGGCTTCTCTGGGCGCAAGGCAGTTACTGCCGTAACAATCCCAAGGGGGAGTGGAACTACGCACTCTTGCCCGACGCCACCGAGCAGACTGTCGACTGGAAGTCATGGCTCGGTCCCGCGCCGAAGCGCACCTGGAGCGCGGAGCGGTTCTTCAGGTGGCGCAAGTACTGGGATTACGGGACCGGCATCATCGGCGACTTGTGGCCGCACCGGCTGTATCCATTAATGCTCGCGATGGACATCAAGGAGTTTCCGCGATCGGTAAGCTGTCTTGGCGGGGACCTCTGTGACACGGACGCTGGACCGGCGCCAGATGGGAAACCGTACGGCGAGCGTCGCGACGTTGCGGACACCACGATGATGATGGTGGACTTCCCAAGCGGCGTGATGATCTTTCTTGCCGGCGCGACTTCGAACGAACGTGGCATCGAAGATGTGATTCGGGGGCAGCGCGGCAATCTCACGATGGGTGGCAATCGCCTGGAAGTCACGCCGGAGCGGTTCTACGTCGACGAGCTCGAAGCAGGCGATCGGACGCCGCCAGACGCAGGGGAGAGCCACGTCAAACACATGCGCAACTTCCTCCAGAGCATCCGCAGCAACACGCCGCCGAATTGCAACGAGGATCTCGGCGTACGGGTGCAGGCGGTCGTCTCGATGGCGGAGGCGGCCTATCGCAACAAGACGCTCGTCCGCTTCGACGAGAAGAACCGAAAGTTGTTGACGTAACGTGTCAGGCACTGTCCTCGACTCGCCGGTCCGGCTCGCCCTCGACGCGATGGGCACGCGCTTCGAGCTCGTGTTTGGATCCGGCGAGCCGGTGCGCTTACGCGCTGCCGGCGAGGAGGCGCTGGCCGAAATTCTGCGGCTCGATCAGCAGCTCAGCGCCTTTCGTCCGGCAAGCGAGGTGTCGTGGATCAACGCACGAGCCTGCGAAGGCCCGGTCGTCGTCGAAGCGAGGTTGTTCGAGTTTCTCGAATGCTGTCAGGCCCTCTCGCGAGCCACCGAGGGCGCGTTCGACATTACGGTCGGCCCTTTGATGCGAGCGTGGGGATTTGTCCGTGGCACCGGTTGCCTGCCAAGTGAGGATGCTCGTCGTGCTTCCGCATCGAGCGTCGGTTGGGAACACGTGGAGCTGGATCCTGAGCGGAGAACCGTGCATTTTCGGCGGCCTGGAATGCGCATCGATTTTGGGGCGATCGGGAAGGGCTACGCTGTGGATGCCGCCGTCGAGATTCTCCGAGATCACGGGATCAGCTCCGCGCTGCTGCACGGCGGCACGAGCAGCATTCATGCGATTGGCGTCCCCGATGATGGCGACGCCTGGCAAATCGTTTGGATATCCCCCGCGGGTGACACGCGCACGTTCGATCTGACCGATTCTGCCCTCTCCGTGTCGGCGGTCCATGGCAAATCCTTCGAGATCGGAGGACAGGTGCTCGGTCACGTCCTGGACCCGCGAACCGGCGCGCCGACGATGGCGGCCCGCGCGGCGGTTGTGACAGGGCCGCGCTCGCTCCAGTGCGACGCGTTGTCGACGGCGCTGCTCGTGCTCGGGCCGTCGTGGTTGGGAGAGTTCGACCGGCACTTTCCTCAGTATTCCGCTGTCGTCATTTAAGACGGTGCGGGGAATTCCCTCCCGTCGGGGAATAATCCCCGCCTCAAACCGCTCGACCAGTCCAACCGTGCCCGTTTTCGTGTTGTTTGGTGAGGTGCCGCTGCGGAATGCTGGTTGCACGACCCCGTGCGAGGTTGTTCACCATGCCGCATCATCTTTGGATGGGAAAGCGGCCCGCAACTCGCGTTGTTGTCGCCGCCGCCGTGCTGCCGCTCACCTTTACGGTGTGGGCGCAATCCGAGTTCAAGTCGTGGCCGACCCGTCAAGCCCCGCCAGAATACAGCTCCCAGATCTCGCGTGGAGACCTCATCATCGTCTCGTTGCAGGACGCCGTGCTGCGCGAGCTGCAGGACGCCCTGTCGAAGAAGGGACCGGACGGCGCGATCGCTCTCTGTCATCTCGACGCGACGTTCACGGCGCAACGCCTCGCGCGATACGAAGGCGTCGCGGCAGGGCGCACCAGCGATCGGCTTCGCAATCCAACCAACGCTCCTAGACCGTGGGCCGCGGCGCTCGTGCGTGATCATGCTGGCAAGCGCGCGCGCGACGTTGACGGGTTCGTCGTCGATCTCGGCGACAAGATTGGATTGTTACGACCGATTTCGCATCGAGCAATGTGCAACGGTTGTCACGGGCCGGCGGAGACGGTCAGCGCCGGCGTGAAAAGCGTGCTGGCCGATCGGTATCCGGTGGATCGCGCCTTGGGTTTCACCGAGGGCGAAATCCGGGGTTGGTTTTGGGTTGAGGTCCGGAAGTGAAGTAATGAGTACTCCCATGCCACGCAGTATCCTCGCCAAGCTTGTCATGGCCGCGTTCTTCGCCATCGCTCTGGTGAGCGCGACGGTTGCTGGCAAACAAAACATCACGGCAAAGGTCGGGCAGGATCCGAGCGTTACGCCCGTTTCTGGTCCGAGCTGGCTGAACCGTCTTGGCATCAAATACGGTGAATCAGGACTCGGGCGCAGCGGCGCGACGTACGGGCCGCCTCCCGGCGAGCGGCCGGCAACGCCGCCATCGATTCCGCTGCAGGTGGGGCGTCCGGTCGTGCTGACCGGCGCGGATCTCTATCGGATCAACTGTCAGGCATGTCATCGCGCCGAAGGGTCCGGTGCGCCGCCGGAAATCAAATCCGTCGTCGGCGCGGTGCAAGGATCCTCGCTGGAGCTGGTTCGAAAGCAGCTTCAACAAAAGGGTGCCAACACTGGGGCGGCGCGGGCTCAAGCCGATCATGCCCGCGACGATCTTTTCGCGCGGATCAAGAAGGGCGGGCAGAAGATGCCTCCGCTGGCGCACTTGCAGCAGGCGGATCTCACGGCGTTGTACGGCTATCTGACAGAGCTCGCCAGAACACCCGACCACAGCGCGACCGCGGGACGCACCGCCAGCTGGTCACGACTCGGCGAACACGTCGTCAAGGGTACGTGCCACATCTGTCATGACGCGGCTGGCGAGCGTCCAAGCGACCAGGCGATGGCGCAAGGCGCGATTCCGCCGCTCAACATCCTGCTGAAGGAGAAGCCAATCGTCGACTTCTTGACGAAGGTCCGCAGTGGCGCTGCGGTCAGCAGTGCCGATGCACGATTTCACTATCGCGGCCGAATGCCAGTGTTTTCCCACTTGCGCGATATCGACGTTGCCGCAGCGTACATGTTCTTGGTCGACTATCCGCCCCAGCGTTAGCGTGCAGGGCGGCCAGCCTTCGACCACACCACTCGCGAGATGCCCTCCGCGAGCCCCCATGCCAGGAATGCCGCCGCGAAGACGACCGCCCAGAGCTCCAGCGGCACGGCGGCGTTGCCGAGGAGGTTCGAGACAATCGGTACCGACGCCGCCGCAAACTGTATGGCGATGCCGCCAAGCACCGCCGCGTGAAGGTACCTGTTCGTCAGCGGCCGCATCCAGGTGTGCCGCGATGGATATGTCAAGAAGAGCTGTCCAACGGCCATAAGGTGGAAGGTCGCTGCGCGCGTGACTTCGAGGCTGTAGCCAAACGTTGGAAGCGCTCCCAGCATCGCTAATGCGAGCAGAGCCTTCATGGTCCCGACACCGACTACAAATTGAACCGACGGCCGGTCCAGCAATGGTGAGTCGGCCGGTCGAGGTTTCTGTTGCATGACGCCGGGGGTGCGATCGAACGCCAGCGCCAGCGCCGGCAGGCCGTCTGTCAACAGATTGATCCACAGGATTTGCGCGGCCGTAAGCGGCAGCATCAGGTCGCCGGTCTCGTCGCGAAGGTCGATGAGGAACGCGATGATCGCGCCGCCGGCCACGAGGAGCACTTCCGAGAGATTCGTCGAGAAGAGAAACCGAAGAAACTTCTGGATGTTCTCGTAGATGCCTCGCCCTTCCTCGACAGCGCCGACGATCGTTGCGAAGTTGTCGTCGAGCAGGACGAGATCGGCGACCTCGCGACTGACATCCGAGCCGCGCTGCCCCATGGCCACGCCTACGTCCGAGCGCTTCAAGGCCGGGGCATCGTTGACGCCGTCACCAGTCATCGCCACGATTTGGCTTTGCGCCTGCAGCGATTCGACGAGCGAGAGCTTCTGTTCGGGCCGGACCCGCGCGAAGACATTCGTCTTTGCGAGCGCGTCGTTCAGGGCATCGCCATCGTATTGCTGGAGGTCCTCGCCTGTGAGTACCCGTGAACCCGGAATGCCGATCTGACGGGCGATGGCCAATGCCGTTGCCGGATGGTCGCCCGTGATCATGACCACGCGGATTCCTGCGTCGAGCGCGGTGCGAACGGCCGCGGGCACTTCCGGGCGCGGTGGATCCCAGAACAACGCGAGGCCGAGCAACGACAAGTGCTCCTCAGCTTCGCCGGGTGCACTCGCGATCGCCAGCACCCGAAAACCCTCTTTCGCGTAGGCCTCGGCCTTCTCGATCCACGACTGCCGATCGGCGGTTGACAGTTCGCAGCGCTCGAGCACGACCTCCGGCGCGCCCTTCAGGTAGCTCACCGGACCTCCGTCTTCACGGACGGTGATCCGCGCGAACTTCCAGGCGCTGTCGAACGGCCGATCACTGATCACGGGGCGCTCATGCCGGAGTTGCCTCACGTCGACGCCATGTGCCGCGGCGTATCGGAGGAGGCCCAGGTCCAGTGGATCACCCGCTCCCGTTGACGGGTCTGCATCGTTGGCGAGTGCCACAGCGACGAGGGCCCGCGCAAGATCGGGCGCATCGACCGACCGCACATCCATGCGGTTCTCCGTCAAGGTGCCCGTCTTGTCTGTTGCGACGACCGTGACCGATCCGAGCGCTTCAACGGCCGAGAGCCGGCGCACGACGGCGCGATGACGGGCCATTCGCTCGACGCCCAATGCCAACGCGACGGTCAGCACCGCGGGCAGACCTTCCGGAACGGCGGCCACCGCCAGCGCCACGGCAAACACGATCATCTGCGGCGCGCGGCTCAGGCCTTCGGCCACAACTCCAAGCACACACAACAGCACGGCTAGCGCCAATACCCAGCGAGCTATCTGCTGACCGAGTACGTCCACGCGGCGCTCGAGCGGTGTCTTCGACAGCTCGATGCCTCCCAGCATCGTCGCGAGCTGTCCCATCGCACTCAGCGCACCGGTGCGGGTCACCTCCAGATAGGTCTTGCCGCGCACGAGCAAGGCGCCGCTGAAGGCCTCGTCGCCCGATCCTTTGTCGACCGGCACCGACTCACCCGTGAGAATGGACTCATCGAACATCGCGCCATGCGGATCGCGGAGCGTTCCATCCGTCGGGACGCGATCGCCCGCTTCGAGGCGGACGCAATCGCCGGGAACGAGATCCTGCGTCGGTAGACGAATGAATTCGCCATCGCGAAGCACCCACGCGTGAGCACCCGCCAACGCCTTCAGTCGTGCGAGCGCGGCCTCGGAACGTTGCTCCTGGTAGAGACCAAGTGCTGCATTGAAGAGCAGGATCAGACTGATGGCCGCAGCCTCGATCGGCCAACCCTGCGCACCCTCGTACAGCCACAGTCCAAAGTCGAACGCCAGCGCGAACAGCAGGATGAAGATCAGTGGGCTGTTGAATTGGCGAGTGAACCGGCGCCAGAGCGGCTCGGGTGGCTGCTCCGGAAGCGCATTCGGTCCCACGCGTGCGAGCCGTGCGTCGGCCTCCGCGTTCGAAAGGCCCTCGATCGCCGGTGCGGGTCCGTTTGGTATCTGAGCACGATCTGCCATAACAAGTCGATGCGAGTGCGAATCGGCGGCGAGATCGCCATCTGGTCTCCAGGCATCCGCAGCGCTGCGTCCAGATCGCTCGACAACTCAGCCAAGGTACGCGAGCGCTCCTCAGGCCAGATTACATTGAACCCGCGGCAGATGATCGAGCGACGGCGAGATCATCGGGTGATGCGCGTGAGGGGCTTCATTTTGCCGTTTCCGTAGCTGAGTGGTTCGGGCCGGCCATGCGGCCGGCCCGATAGTGCTGCGTAGCGCCCTCAGCGAGCGATGTCAGCCAGGTCCTTGTGCATGACCGCGGCAGCGGTGGCCTCTTTGGCGGATTCGCGCGCCAGCACCGCCAACCGGTCGTGATGCAAGGCCACTTGCGCCAACCGCGTGCCTCGATAGACTTGCGCCAACGCGGCGTGCTCCTTCGCGTCAGCGGAGTAGCGTGTCGCCAAGGTGAGGAAGTACTCGTAGAGCGCGCGGTGTTCCGGCGGCGTCGCGGTCGTTGCGCTCGACAGCGTCTCGTGAGTATCGGCGAGCTGGCGGGCTGCCGTCGCGGACTGTTCATGTAAGTCTGCGAGTCGGTTGCAGTGCATGCTCATGCCTGTCGGCAGGTTCCGGCTGGCGTTTCCAAGGAAGTGCTCCGACATTGACTTATGGCGGTTGACTTGTGCCGTGTGCCAGTCACCGAGCGCACTGAAGTGATCGCTCAAGCGAACGTGGTCGGCCGGTTCAGCGCGCGCCATTAGTTGCCCCACCTCCATGCTGTTCAGGAGTCGTGAAGCGCGCTCTTCACCAGCGGCAGCAGACGTTACGGTCAGGGTTGCGACAGCGAACGCAAGCGAACGAAAAAAGATAGTCCTCATGACACTCCACCTCTCTGGTGACTGGCGTCACCGTAAATCCGTGTTGCGATGGGTGGGGAGGATTCAGATGCGGAGAGGCAGGACCAAAAAACGCGCTTCGAGCGGCATTTGCGCGCCAGGTTCCCGGCCGCCACGATGCTCAGAGACCGGTGTCGTGAACGCGAAGGATGCGATGTGGACGGCGCTTTTTGCAGTGTTGGGTATCGATACCCCGCGCCGAACATGCTCTCCTACGAACGCAATCGCGGCGACCGTGACCTTCTGACAGTCGTTGGCATTCACCGAGGGCCCGGTTTGGTCTTCATGTCTGCATGTGGTCGCCCCGGCCGCTTCCTCGGGGGGATCGCACCACACACTGCAGAGCAGTGCGGTGTTTTGCCCTGCGGCCAAGGCGACCACGATGGAGAAGACTGCCACTCGAAGCACGTTGCTCTCGCCGATCATCGACGCAATAGATACGCCAACCAGTTTGAACCGACGTTCGCCGCAAACATGGACGATTAGCGCGATCGCCGTGGATCCGCCCTTCGTAATTGGTGGAATTTCGCGTGACCGATGCGGGAAATTTCCCCATTCGTTCGTGAGGTAAGCTACCGACACGATGCTGTCCTTCCGCTCGATTCTGTGTCCAGTCGACTTCTCCGAGGCGTCCCAACAGGCCTTGCAGGCGGCCGCGGCGCTCGCGGCGCGATTTCAGAGCCAGGTCACCGTGCTCAGCGCTGTCGAACCGTTGCTCGCGTATGCAGCCGAGGTGCATCACCAGCGCAACCTTGCGACAACGGAAACCGAGCCTGCGCTCCGTGAGTTCGTCACGGCAACGCTGCCCGACGCGTCCTTGGCGGCGAAGATCTCCATCGTTGTCCGCGTTGGAGAGCCGTCGCAGATGATCCTCGAGACGGCTGATCGAGAAGGCGCTGATCTGATCGTGATGGGTACGCATGGCCTTGGAGGGGTCCGCAAGCTGCTGCTCGGATCAACAACGGAGCGTGTGCTGCGGCAAACTCCCGTTCCGTTGCTCGCGGTGCCCTCTGCCAGCCAGGCGCCCGCACTGAAGGGTTCCGAGCTGCGCTTCATGACGGGGGCGATTCTCGCCGCGACCGATTTCAGTCCCGCCTCGACTGAAGCCATTCAGCAGGCCGCGGACCTGGCGCAGATGTTTGCCGTGCCGTTGACGATCGTCCATGTCGTCCCACCACTCGCCGTTCCGACACGATGGCAGACCTATGTCGATCTGGCTGACGAAACACGGGTGCAGCAGGCGCGGGAACGGCTGGAGACATGGCTGAAAGAAGCCGTCAGCACGATCACGCCAGACGTCGTCGTGGTCCGCGGTCGTCCTGCCGATACCATCGCCTCGATTGCGGCCGACACACACGCAGACCTCATCGTCTTGGGGCTATTCAGTGACCGGGGCTCGTTCGCACCACGACCCGGCTCGATTGCGTACCGAGTCCTGGCCACCACACGTATTCCGGTGTTGGTGATCGTGCCCCGCTGAGGGAAGCCGCGTCGCCTCAATCACGGAGTCGACGACGTCCGGAGCCGCGGCTGCCAGTTTCCGGTGTCCAGTGCGGGCATCGCGCGCAGTCGGCCGGCGTCACTGGAACGGAAGTCGCAGCTCGTTCACACGTCCAAAAGCACTCGAGCTCGTCGTCATTGTCCGACATCGGCTTCGGCCGGTACCCCAGCACGCTCCAGCGGCACTCCACCATTCGTTGCTTCCGAAAGCATCGTTGAAGTGTCATCGCGGCCTCCTTCGGGCACCGTGACTGGATATCGTCTCGGTCGATCAGTCAGCAAGCCTCGTACCCTGTGAGCCCGCACAAATCAACGGTTTCGGCGAGTGGGAGAGGGAGCGGTGGGGAAAAAACCGCGGACCGCGGAATACTCCGCAACGGCCCAAAGGCTTCACCCGCTACGCGCTGCGACCTAGCGCGGCACGCCGCTATCGATCGTGAGCTCACGAATGTGGAGTCGCCGCACTTCGAGGGTGTCGACTGCGAGATAACGCATTCGCCCGCGCTTCACGCCGAATGAACCGACGGCAAGACGTCCGATGGCTAGCGCACCAATCGCTGTTGCGCCCAATGCGAGTGCGCCCAATGCAAGCGTGCCGTAGGCGACGGCGCCAATCGCGGTGGCACCAGTGGCCTGCATCGGACGATGCGCAGCGGGTTCGGGCGCTACGCTGTGAATCTTTCGAACTTCTGGCGTTGCCGGCCGAATCTCATCCATGTCGCACCTCATTAAACCCTCAGAATACCTTCACACCGCACTCCCGTTGACGGTGCCTCTGATCGTTACCACTGGTGCCTCTGTGAGGACCGCCCTCGCGTCGTGAGCCGACGCGAATCGCTGATTCGGAATTTCGCGCGCTTCGATGCTGATCTCAATCACGCGCCCAGCGAACGGATCAGGAACGATTGTGAGGGCCGTTCCATCGAGACGCATGGAGTAGCCGCAGCCGTCATCCGGCGTGTTCGTCCAATCGTTGCAGAACGCCAGGGAGGCGAGGTCGCCGGCGCGGACGAACGCGTAATCGCGCAGAAGCTGGTCGAGCGATCCGGCGCCCGAGGCGCGGAGGTACGCATCGCGGGCTGCTGTCACGCCGGCAAAGAAGTCAATCCAATCCCGTTGCTCGGAGTAGCGGCGATAGACGTGCAAGCGATGCTGCGAGACCAGGGCCGCCGCGTACGGGTCGTCTCGGAGGCGCTCGATGCCGCGCGACGACGTGTCCTGCTTCAACGCGTCTGACAGCTCGGTGAAATCAAGAAGCTGCTGAGTCGTTTCGTCGACAACGAGTGTGGCGTCCACTTCGGTCCAGCCAATGTCGTGATGCTCGACGGCATTGAGGATCGAGTTCTTTCTCGGAGAATCCGGAAAGTGACTGGGTTGCCACTCACGCATGATGCGAGCGGCGAGGGCGGCATGGGCCGGTTGCGTAATGAGTTGCTGTGACGATGCTGACCGACGGATGATCATTTTGCGCTCGGCCTTCGTTCGCGCTTGAGAGCACTTCAGGCCGCGTTGAACGCGGTCACGAGAATCACGGCGACGACCAGCGCATAGACGGCAATCGCGGTGTACACGCCTCGCATCTGGCTGCGTTCGTCCCAGCGGCTTCTCGCCATCAGCCACGCAAGGAGCGGCAGTACGAGGATACCGTGCATCAGGACGCCGTGAACCGGTTTGAGCCATCCGCCCATCGCATAAGCGCCCTGCGGATCGCCACCGAACACGAGACGCACGCCGGTGGCGATCATCACGCCGCCGGCGAGCTGGGCGGCGACGAGCGCCACGAACCCGGCTCGAATCGCGAGACCAAGTGATCGTGGCAACGCTACGCCATGACGGAAGACCGCGATAGTCAGCGCGATGATGATCGTCACGAGCGTGACCCCACCCAGCGCGAGCGTTCGCGCGATCTCAGCGTCGAAGGGCGTTTCGACGTTGAAATGTGATGGAACACCACGCCAGGTTTGGAGCGACACGAGGAACGTCTCGAGCACGCACGCTGCGGTGAATACGCCGAGCAGTAGGGCTCGGGAGCGGTTCTTGAGCGGCACGAACGAGGCGATCAGGGTCACGTTGATCAATGTCAAACCGAATGACAGGCCGAACGTAGCGGGTTTGCGCAGCGATAACGGTCCTTCCCACGTGCCTCCGCTTGTCAGCAACAGCGCGAGGTGGATGACCCCACTGAGGATCAGCAGACCACCGGTCCAGTACGCCGCACGCTCGATGGCTTTCACGCTTTGCGCCCCCCCAAACAGTTACGACTAACGACCAACGACTAACGACTAGCGACTATCTGGTAGCAGCAGGCCGATCGCGATGATCCAGACAAACCCCGGAAAGCGAGCCAACGGCACGAGAGGGAGAGCGCCGGGCACCATCATGTAAAGCCAGCTCAACTCTCCGCAGATCGCGATCGCGATTCCCAGCACGACGAGCCATGTCGGAATGAGTCTCATGAACGCGGCCGGAATCGTGACGCCCGCGACGAGCAAGCCGAACGGCACCGAAAACCCGGCACCGCCAAACCCCTGCGTCAGCCAGTAGAGCGCCTGCAGCACCGAGCTGTTGTCGGCGATGCCCGGTTGCGCCATCACCCAGAGCGCGATCGCGGCCGCCATCATCATCATGGCGGTGGTGATCCCGCCGAAGAGCGCGATTGAGACGCCAGCGGCGCGCGAGCCGAGAAACTGCAGTCGGCTGACGATCGACGCGGTGAAGATTCCAAGCGGGATCGCCGCACCGAACTGCAGAAACGCACACACTTGAACGGCCAGCGGCCGCGCTCGGAAGAACGCGGCAATGGTATCGGCTGATTCCCATGGTCCCGGATAATGCGGCACTCCGCCAAACACGGTGACGGGATACAGGCCCCCAAGGAACAGCACGGTGTAAGCAATGGCCATGAGCCATAAGGGCGGGCCGGCATGCCGGGCCGTCCGACGATGTGTTTCATGGTGTGAATTGTTCATGTAGTGAATTATTTAGTGGTGGTATTATTTTGTCAACGTGAGCCAATTGCCTTCTCCAACCGCGGCGAACACCTCGTCCATGCCCGGCAGCGCTTCACCGGCGTTCCTGCTGGCGCAGGTCGGGGCCCACGCTGCAGCGAAATTCGCTGAGCGCCTCAGCTCCATTAAGCTGTCACCTCCGCACGCCGGCATTTTGCGGGTGGTGCACTCGTCTGGCGGAATCAGCCAGCAATCCCTCGCGGAAGCGCTTCGCATTCTGCCCAGCCGGCTCGTCGTGCTCATCGACGAGCTCGAAGAGCGCGGCATGGTTGAACGGCGCGCCGATCCTGCCGACCGGCGGAGTTATGCGCTGCATCTCACTGCCAAGGGACGCGACGCGATGAAAGCGATTGGCCGTGTCGCGCGCGACCACCAGGATGCGCTGCTGACGACACTCAGCACGCAGGAGCGAGATCTGCTGGCGTCGCTGCTCCTTCGAGTCGCGGATCACCAGGGGTTGAGACCCGGCGTCCATCCGGGTTTTTCGCGACTCCGCGCCGGGCGGCGGTCGACGAAAACCGGTTCGGGTTGAAAAGCGGTATCGACTAGTCGCTATGGAGGTTTGGGTGCGCGCGCGCGGCACGAAGGCCCGGAATGCCTGCCGCGACCAATCCGGCAACCGTCACAATCACGGTAATCTGAAGGAACGTGGCTGGATCGCCTGGAGAGAGACCGAAGAGTAGCGCCTCCAACGTGCGTACCGCAGCGAACGCAAGCGCAAGACCAGCCAGCAAGCCGACGCCGGCGTAGCCGGCACCTTCCAACATGACCAGGCGTACGAGGGCCGGACCAGTGGCACCAAGTGCTGCACGAATGCCGAACTCGCGAGTTCGTTGACTCACTGAGTAGGCGACGACTGCGTAGATGCCCGTAACCGCCAGCAGCAACGCCGCGAACGCGAACCCCATCATCAGCCGCACGCTAAATCGACGTAGCGCGACCGCATCGTCGAGGTACTGACTCATGGGCCTGATCTGCGACGCGACAACGTCGCCGTTCACATGACGGACCTCCTGAGCGAATGCCGAAGCGAGCAAGGACGGATCGGTATCGGTGCGCACAAACCAAAACATGTTGGCGGTGGCGAGGCCAATCGTGTCGGGGTGTATCTGGGGATAGACGAGATAAATATCCCACGTTGGTTCAGTCGCATCCAGGGCGATTTGCCGAACGTTGCCAACGACACCCACGATTTCTACGGGACGCGCTGGCGAGTTATCGCCGTCGTCCACGAGCAGCCGCGCCCCGATCGGGTCACGACCGTCGAGCCATCGTTCTGCCAGCGCCTCATTCACGACAGCGACGGGTGAGGTGTGCTCTGAGTCGCGCTCGGAGAACGGCCGTCCACGCTTCACCAGAATCCTGAGCGCTTCGAAGTATCCGGCCGATACGAACCTGAATTGTGCCATCGGCACCTTCTCGGGCTCGACGACGCGTCCTTCGACAGTGAATGGGATCCGCGAGAGCGCGCCTATCAGAGGCGGCAAATTGATCGCGCCCTGCGCCGCGACGCCTGGGAGCGTCGTCAGCCGATCGCGCAAGGCCCGTTGAAAGGTCACGACAGCGTCGGCGGTGGTGAAGCGCTGCGGCGGCAGGGTAATACGGGCGGATAGCAACTGATGTGAATCGAAGCCTGGATCAATTGACTGCACGTTGGCGAAACTCTTGGCCAGCAACGTCACTAGTATGAGTAACGCTACGGCGAAGGCCATTTCGCAGGCGACTAACGCGCCACGCACTCTTCGGCCGCCGGCCGTGGCCCCGCGGCTGCTACTAAGGAGCGCATCGCGTACATCAACGCGGGCAGCAGCGAGTGCGGGGGCGGTTCCAAACAACACCGCGGTGAGTAACGATACAGCGATCGAAAAGGACAGCACCGTGAGGTTCAACCCGATGCCACTGATGCGCGGCAACTGAGTTGGTGCGAGCGACAGCAGTAGGGGCATGCTCCAACCAGCAACGAGCAAACCGAGCGCGCCGCCTGCGAGGGCGATCACGAGTGCTTCAATCACGCAGCGCCTCGCCACCGCCAACCGTGATGAGCCGAGCGCCAATTGCACGGCGATTTCCTTGCGGCGGCCGCTCGCCCGCGCGAGCATCAGGTTGCCAAGATTCGCGCAGGCAACGAGCCACACGGCGCCCACGGCTGCGGCAATCGCGAACAACGCCGTCCTCACCGATCCGGCGACACCATCGATCAGCGCGACGAGGTTGATGCCCCGCTTCCTCGCGTTCTCGACCGGAAACTGCGCCTGCAACGTTCGCGCGATCGCATCGAGCTCGGCATCCGCCTGCGCGACCGTGACGCCGTCTCGCACGCGCCCGACCCCGTGGATGAAACTGACCGAGTTCCGCAGGCCCCGACGCGGATCCCGATCTGGAGCGAACGGCACGACGAAATCTACGTCGCGAATCGGCGTCACGAATCCGGGTTCGAGAATGCCGACGACGGTGTATTGCTCGCCGTTGAGGCGAATCGAGCTGCCAATCGTCCGCGCGTCGCTGGCAAAACGGCGGGTCCACAACGCTGACGTCAGCACCACCACGCGTCCGCTACTTTCGATCTCGTCTGCGGCGCGAAGGAGGCGACCGAGCCGTGCGCGCGCGCCCAGGACGTCGAAGAAGTTGCCGGTTGCGCGCAAGCCATACAGACGGTCGCCCGCAGCTTCGTCGCTCAGCCCGGCGCCGTAACTGAAGTAACCGGCAAGGCCTTCAAGCGAGCGGGCCTGCTGCCGGTAGTCCAGGAAGTCCGGTACGTTCAGTGGCGTCCGATCGCGGCCTTGCTGATCGCCCCACACCCAGAACACGCGATCGGCGTTGCGATATGGAAGCGGGCGCAGGAGTACCGCATGCACGACGCCAAAAATCGCCGTCGTCGCGCCAACGGTCAGCGCGATCGTTGCGAGTGCTCCGAACGTGAACGCTGGAGTGTTGAGCAGCGCCCGCATGGCCACACGCGCTTCTCGCAAGATCGTCGAACGATGCATTCCCGCATCCTATCGGAGCCGCACGATCGCTATCCGCCATAAATGGTTCACTTTCCGCCATTCACGCAGAATGACTTGCGAAGTCTGCGCGGCCGTCGGCATAGTGGGGAGTAATGACAGGCGAACCGAGTAGAAGCCGGTCGCGCAACCAACCGTCCGCACGGCAGATCACCGTCGCGTTGGTCCCTCCGGTCGATGAACTTGATTTGGTGGGCCCACTTCAGGTGTTCAATTCGGTGAACAGGTTGGCCGGCAGGACCATCTACACGATCGATGTCGTGACCAACGCAGACCGTCTCGCTGTCGAAGGCGAGGGTGGCGTGCTCACCTTCATCGCGAAAGAACACCTCGACAAGGCGGTCGACCAGTGCGATTCGGTTCTTCTCGTCTGCGGTTTGGGATCACGTTCGGTTCGTGATCCCGCGTTATCAGCGTGGCTGAACCTGAAAGCGCGACAGGTGCGACGCCTCGGAGCCGTCTGCGTTGGTGCGTTCCTGTTGGCAGAGGCGGGACTGCTGAATGGCCGGCGAGCCACGGCTCATTGGAGGTTCGGCCCGGAGCTGGCCGCCAAGTATCCGGACGTCAACGTGGAGCATGAGCCGCTCTGGGTCAAGGACGGCAACATTTATACGTGCGCTGGAATTTCGGCTGGGATTGACCTCGCGCTTGCGTGGGTCGAGGAGGACTGCGGAAGCGCGCTGGCTCATGAGGCAGCACGTGAGCTCGTGCTGTTCCTCCGACGACCTGGCGGGCAGCCACAGGTCAGCGTATCGCTCGCCGCACAGGCCTCCGAGATGTCTTCGATCCGCGAGTTGCAAATCTGGGTCGCCGAACACCTGCAATCGAAGCTGTCCGTTGAAGAGCTCGCCAGTCGTATGGCGATGAGCGTGCGCAATTTCGAGCGCGTGTTTACGCGCGAGGTTGGGACGACTCCTTCGCAGTATGTGCTTCAGATGCGTGTGGAAGCCGCGCGGCATCGGCTCGAGCGCACCACCGATGGCCTCAAGCAGGTGGCGGCCGCCTCGGGGTTCGGCAGCGAGTTGGTCATGCGGCGGGCGTTCGTTCGATTGCTCGGCATCACACCAGGGCGCTATCGAGAACTCGCCGGCCGCTCGGTGGGCCCCGAGTGAACAACGCCCGTTCCTGACCTCGAACAGGTTTGTCGGACGACTGCCGACCTCGTCAGCGTCCCGGAGAGACGTATCCGCACACGCACGTAAATCACTGACATCAGCCTACTTGGATCGAACCTCGCCCGGCATGTAACCTGCAAGCACCCACGAGCCATGTCCATCCTGCTACGCGCCTGTTCGATTGCTGCCGTGTTCGTTGCGGCCTTCATTGTTCCCGCATCGCCGGCTGCGGCCGAGACACCCGGGCACGTGCGCGTCATCACCGACTCAGCCCGAATCCTCCGTTGGCTTGCGACGGAGGAAGTGATCCTCCACGTCAATCAGGGAACGACGCTGGAGGTTCTCGACGAAGAAGAAGGGTGGTACTGGGTGGTGTTGCCGCGAAATGCGCACGGCACTCGAAAAGTTGGATGGATCCGCACGATCAACGTGGAGCCGTTTACGCCGCCACCGACTCCGAAACCCAATCTCCGGCAAGAGCCAGAGGCGCAGGCGAGCGTGTCGCCGTCCGCGACCGCAGTGGCAACGCCGTCAACCGCCGAGGACAAGGTCACAATCACGGATAGTCGTGGCGTCGCCGTTGCGAGCGCGACTCCTGCAGGCGCAGTGAACCCGGACATGTTCGAAGACGTGCACTTCGAGCGCGGCCATTCTGCACTCTTGTCGGACGACATGCCTAAGCTTCGCGCGGTGGTGACGGCCCTCAAAGCCGACCCATCGCTCGTCGTCGACATCGAGGGGCACACGTGCAACCTCGGTACCACGGCGTACAACCTTGCGCTTGGCCTCCGGCGGGCGAACGCGGTGAAGGACTATCTCGTGAGCGAGGGCATTTCGCCCGCGCGGCTGCACACGATCAGCATGGGCGAGACGAAGGCCAAGCACGACAACTCGCGCGAAGAGACGCGGCGGCTCAATCGGCGTGTTGCGCTGGTGCCGAACGCCGCGCGCGACTGACGGACCTAATGATCCGCGCGCGGACGGTTGGCGCAAAAACCTTGCCTGTTCCGGAACAAGTTCGCGTGTGATGCCGTTCATCGTCTAAACAACGGCGTTCTCGACAATCCTCACTCGCTGCGCGTCGCAATCGATCTCCGCCATCACGCCGTACGGCAGCACGAACATCGGATCCGTATGCCCGAAGTCCATGCCGGCGACGATGGGGAAGTCGTGGAGGCGCTCTTCCGACACGACAACTCTCCGGATGGCGTCGTCGTAGATTTCGTGCGGGACCGTCGATTGGCCGCCTGGCCGGCCGAACATTAGTCCCTGCGCGCGCTCGAGCACGCCGACCGCAGCAAGGCTGCGCAGCATGCGCGTGACCGTCTGCGGTGAAGGCACTTCTTCAGAGGTTTCAAGAAAAAGGAGCATACCTTCGAGTGATTCCGGTTCTGGCCAGACAGAGGTGCCGCGCAGCCAGTCCAAAACCTCGAGACAGCCACCGAACAGTCGGCCACGGATGCACCCGTGGCCCTGGAGAAAACGCCAGCCAGTTGAAGGGCTCAGCGTTCTGCGTCGATTCTGGTTGTCCGGGTTCGACCAGTCGAGATGTTCGACCGTCCAACCGTCAGTGTTGGGCGTGAGGTCGCCCACCGGAGTGGGAGAGAAACACGTGCGTCGAAGCGAGTCGACCATGTATCGAAACATGCCGCCGTTTTCTCCGAAGCCGGCCATGACCGACGGCCCGTAGAACGACACCAGTCCCGCCCGGTAACACGCCACATGCGAGACCGTGGTGTCGGAGTAGCCCAGGAACACTTTCGGGTTGTTGGCAATCACGGCGAGGTCGAGGTACGGCAGCAGACGGATGGAGTCATCTCCGCCGATCGTCGAGATGATGCCGTGAATTGAGGGATCGGCGAACGCCTCCATCAAGTCGGCCGCGCGCGCCTGGGGGTGACGCGCCAGCCAATCAGGGTCGCTGAGCGCATGACGGCTCTCCACAACGTTCACGTCGAACTCGCGCACGAATTGTTCTTTGCCGATGGCGTACCGATGCGGAAACATGCCCGGGCCACCCCACGACAGCGAGACCGCTGCTACGGTGTCGCCCGGTCGAAGCGCTCGTGGCTTCTGAATGCGCGCAATTGGAGTCATGGGCTAGGGAGTTACGTGCGCAAGAATCGCACGCCGTCCCTAGGGACTCAAGCCGCGGAGCCCGTGAGCGCCAGCGCTCGCGAGAAGAGGACGTTGTTTTCGAGATGCACGTGCACGTGCATCGCGGCCTCCAGCTCCGATAATCCCCGGTACAGCGCGCGTAACGTCTCGCACGCCCACTGGGGAGCGATGTAGTCATCGGTTATCGTCCGAAGTTCTGCCAAGAGCGCGCCGGCGTGATCGTGTTCCTCCTCCATCACGGAAATCGGTGCTGAAATCGGAACGGCAGGCCGATCCTGACCTTCCTCAATCGTCCGAATCGCCGGGAAGAGAATCATTTCCTCCTTGCGCATGTGCGATAGGAGCTCGGCGGACAACTCCGAGACGATCGTGTCGAGTCGCGCCAACTGCGGAGCTTTGCTGATGTGGACGCGGGATACTTTTGCGGCCATGGATTGGAGCAGGGGCAGCGCCTCACGCAACGGATCGTGGTACGTGGACACAATGTGATCGATCAACGCATGCAGCGGCTCTTCACCCCAGTTCCGTTCGTCGGCGGCGGGTTCCTGGGCGGACGCTTCGATGGCATCGACGACGGTGGCGTATGAGAGGCCGCGATCCTCACATGCCTGGCCAAGCGGCGTCCTGCCGCCGCAGCAGAAATCGATACCGTGCTGCTGAAACACGCGCACGCTGGACGGGAGGGCCGAAGCGATATCGGCGACAGCAGTCCCTTCGGTGATGATCATTGACGCACTTCCTTGGAGGTGCTCGCGTCGGCGAGCGAGTTTGCGAGAGCGCACGGCTCGATTCCGTACACACGAGCGACTTCGGCCACGGTTTCAAACGCCGCAAACGTGCATCCGACGCAGCCCATCCGGTGTTCGATGAACACCTGGGCGGCCGCTGGATTGGCGGCCAGCACGTCGGAGACGAGCGTGTCGAGGAGTTCGGCCGATGTCACGTCTATAAGGTCGCGCATCGGCGACGCGGAGTCTTTGCGCTGGCGCAAACAGACGCTGCGGCTGGAAGGCTCAGCTGAGGTCGTCGGCGATATTCAACAAGCCGTGCGGGTTGCGAATCACCATGCGCTGGCGGCCTGCCTCTAGAAGGCCGGCGGCTTCGAAGCGACTGATGATCCGGCTCACGGTATACAGCGTCGTCCCCGTCATCTGCGCGAGGTCGTCCCGGGAGAGTGGCAAGTCGATGAGCACGCCAGATTCAACGCGACGGCCGGCCTGTTGCACAAGCCGCAGGAGCGCCCGCGCCACTCGCCGTTCGACTCTTTCCGTCGCGAGTTGGCGGTACTGCACCTGCAATTCATGCAGGCGAGCTGCGACGAACTGCAACGCATTCAGCGCCAGCCTGGGATGTCGCTCCATGAGCCTCGCCATTTCGGAGCCGGACCATTCGAGCGCGGACGAATCCGTCACCGCTTCAGCAGTGATTGGATATGTCGAGCCGCCGAACGCAGCGACGCCGCCGAACGCATCGCCTGGTCCGATGAGACGGAGCACGACCTGGTGGCCCTCAGGCGTCAGCTGTGTGAGCTTGACCGACCCACTCTGCAAAACGTAGAAGGCCCCCGCCGGATCGCCCTCGCGAAAAAATACCGAACCAGCCGTGACATTTCGCGCTCGAGCGACCTCTTTGATCTCGCTGAGCGCTGCCGAGTCAAGTGCTGCAAAGAGCGGCACTGGTTTCGCGAACGCGCTATCCCTCACGGCTGCAGCATATCAGCGCAACC
>Ga0075428_100000692_pt1 | contig 34790 bp, 29 predicted proteins | sample RhiMetdeltSRZDD2_FD_75291 | JGI IMG/M metagenome (GOLD analysis project Ga0075428, IMG submission 75291) | Populus rhizosphere microbial communities from Tennessee, USA - Rhizosphere MetaG P. deltoides SRZDD2 | ecosystem: Host-associated > Plants > Roots > Rhizosphere > Soil | place: USA... | reverse complement strand
TTTACTGGAGCGACGGCGTCGAGTTCACGGCAGCCGATGTTGTCCACACCGTAACGACGCAGATCAAGCACAAGAACATGCGCTGGAGCGCTGCCCTCAGCCTCAATGTCGAGGCGGTCGAGGCGCCCGACCCTTACACGGTTCGCTTCACGTTGAAGAAGCCCAACTCGCGCTTCCACGCCCTCTTCACGGTGCGCTGGAATGCCGTGTGGATCATGCCAAAGCACGTGTTCGAGAAGGTCGAGGACCCGTTGAAGTTCGACTTCAACAAGCCGGTTTCGCTCGGCGCCTACGTCCTGCACAACTACGATCCCGAAGGCCGCTGGTACATCTGGCGGCTACGCGACGACTGGCAGCGCACCACATTGGGAGCGTATGGCAAGCCGGGCCCGAAATATCTTGCCTACGTCGATCCCGGCCCGCCCGACAAGCGCGTGATCGCCCAGATGAACCATGAGCTCGACGTCATCCACGACGTGGCGCCGGAAGGGATGTTCACGCTTGCCAAGCAGTCGAAGAGCTCCGTTGCGTGGTTCAAAGGCTTCCCCTACGCGCATCCCGATCCAACTCTGCCGGCGCTGATCTTCAACGCGCAGAACGAGCTGTTCAAGAGCCGGGACGTGCGCTGGGCATTGGCCCTGCTCATCGACATCAAAGCCGTGTCGATGGCGTCCTATCGCGGCGCGGCCACCATCTCGGCGATCGGTGTTCCGCCGACAGGCAGGCATCCCGAGTTCTATCACGCACCTATGCAGGACTGGCTTGCCGGCTTCGAACTCGATACCGGCAAGCGTACCATCAAGCCCTACGATGCAACGGTCGGCAAGCAAATCGCCGACATGCTGCGGCCGTCCATGGGCGACCAAATACCAAGCGATGCCAAGGCGATTGCAGCAGCATTCGGCATGGGCTGGTGGAAGGCCGATCCGCAGGCGGCCGCCGAACTGCTCGAGAAGGCGGGCTTCAAGAAGGCAGGCAGTAGCTGGCAAACACCGGACGGCAAGCCGTTCACGGTGCGCGTCGTGGTGGAAGGTGAAACGCGGCCAGTCATGACGCGCGCCGGCTCCATGATCGTCGAGCAGTGGCGACGTTTCGGCATCGATGCGAAAGTTGACGTCGCGCAGGGCACACTGGTAACGCGTCGCGCGGCCGGCGACTTCGACACAATCATGACCTGGAGCGTCGAGACCTGGGGTGGGCATCAAGACCTGTCCTACTTCCTGGACAGCTGGCACTCGCAATTCGTGGCACAACCCGGCACGCCGCAGCCTGCCCGCAACTGGCAGCGCTGGTCTCATCCCGATCTCGACAAGATCATCGAGGATATCCGCAAGGTCGGCTTCGATGACCCTAGGGGGCTGGAGCTCGGGCGCGAGTATGTGAAGATCGCCGTGCGCGAGATGCCGACCATCCCGCTCATGGCCTATAACGTCTTCACCGTAATGGACACGACCTATTGGACCGGATACCCGACGTCGGCAGACCCCTACACTGATCCGGTTCCGAATTGGGCCAACTCGCGCGCCATGTTCGTGAAGTTGAAGCCGAAAAGCTGAAGGCCGGGGACCATCGTAGCCAATGCGTTTCTACGCAAAGTATTTCGCGCAACGGCTTCTCCAGTTCCTGCTTGTAGTCTTCATCGGCATCAACCTGACCTATGTCATTACGCATGCGACGCCGATCGATCCGGTCGAGCAGTCGATTGCGGCGGTCACCTCGTTCGGCAATACCTCGCCCGAGGCGATCAACATGATGCGCCAATCGCTGCGCGAGCTTTATGGCCTGACCGGTGGGCCCTACGAGCAGTACATAGCCTTTTGGCGACGCATCGCTGTTGCCGATTTCGGCCCGTCGCTTTCAGCGTTTCCGACGCCCGTATCGACACTCATTGCGCGCGCACTGCCCTGGACGATCGGGCTGCTGGCGACGGCGACCCTGCTGACCTGGCTGCTCGGCAATCTACTCGGTGGGCTTGCCGGATATTACCAGGACAAGGCGAGCCTCAAATTTCTTGCCGTCATCGCCATGGGATTGCATCCCGTGCCCTATTACATTGTCGCCTTCGTGCTGCTCGTCATGTTTGGCTACCTGTGGCCGCTGCTGCCAATCGCCGGCGGCTACGGCATGAACATCGAGCAGGGCCTCAACCCGACCTTTGTGCTGAGTGTCCTGAAGCATTCCATCCTGCCCGCTCTATCGCTGATGCTCGTCGGTCTCGGCGGATGGTTTCTGGGCATGCGCTCGCTGGTCTCCAACATTGTGAGCGAGGACTACGTCGTCTACGCCGAACTGGCCGGGGTCGATCAGCGACGCATCCTCGGGTCGTATGTCATGCGCAACGCGCTACTGCCACAGGTGACAGGCCTTGCCCTGTCGCTCGGTGCAATTTTCAACGGGGCGATCATCACCGAGCAGGTGTTCGGCTATCCGGGGGTCGGCTCGCTGCTGGTTTCCGCAGTCTATGCCGGCGACTATGGCCTCGTGCTGGGCGTGGCGACGATCTCGATCATCGGCGTATCGACCGCAGTTCTGATCATCGATCTCGTCTACCCGCTGTTGGACCCCCGCGTTCGTACTGCTTGAGCCGATGCTGACCACCCTCCGCGACCTGTTGCGCTACAACGTCGAGTTCCGGATCGGTGCAATCCTGGTCGGCTTGGTGGCGGGCATGTCTGCCCTGTCGTTGTTTTCACCCTATTCCCCGATCGACACCTTCGTGGTCGCGCCCGACATGCCGCCGAGTCTTGCGCATCCGTTCGGTACGACATCGCGAGGCCAGGACGTCTTTTGGCATCTGACGTTCGCCATCCGCAACACGCTGGCGTTCGGCATCGTCGTCGCCCTTCTCAGCCGCATCCTGTCGCTCGTTATCGGGCTTGTGTCCGGCTACAAGGGCGGTTGGATCGATCGCGTGCTGATGTCCATCAACGACACGTTCATCGTAATCCCGTTGTTCCCGATCCTGGTGCTGTTCTACTTCGTGCTGCGCGACCGCATGTCGTGGACCACGCTGGCGGTCATCATGGCCCTGTTGGGCTGGGCCTATGATGCGCGCTTGATCCGCTCGCTGGCTCTCAGTCTGAGAACGCGCGAATTCACGCACACCGCCGTCTTCTCCGGAATGTCGACGCGTCAGATCCTGGCGCGCGAGCATCTTCCATTCGTAATGCCGATCGTGTTCGCGACCACCATGAACAACATGAACTGGTCGATTGGCTTGGAGGTGACCCTCTCGGTGCTCGGCTTCACGGACATCAATTCCCCGACCATCGGCGGCATGATTTATTGGGCTAACCAGCACACCGCGCTGGTCGCCGGCGTTTGGTGGTGGCTGGCTTTCCCCGTCGTCTCGATCATCGGCTTGTTCATCGGTTTGTTTCTGCTCGCCGTGTCGATGAACGAGCACATCGATCCGCGTAGCCGGTTGCGGCGCCTGGGTAGCGGAGGCGGGTCGTGACGGCGGCACCTACCCTTGCCGCCGATAGTATGCGGGCCACGACCGCTCAGCGCCCCGTCCTGCACGTCGAGGATCTCAAAGCCTACTATCGCACACGCCATTTCGGGGTCGAGCGGGAAGTGAAGGCCGTCGACGGAGTGACGTTCGAGGTCCGGGCCAACGAGATTTACGGGCTGGCCGGCGAATCAAGTTCCGGCAAGTCCACGCTGATCAAGACCATCGCCGCCGCCATGCGACCGCCGCTCGAGATTGTGGGTGGCACACTTGCGTTCAGCTTCTTTCCGGGAGGCAAGGGCCTGCATCAGGCAACGAGCGCGGAGCTTGCCGCTATGCGTTGGCGCAGGCTGTCCTACATCATGCAAGGCTCAATGAGCGTCCTCAATCCCGTGCGGCGCGTGCGACGCTCCTTTGAAGATTTCGCCGGGCGCCATGTGCGGGCCACCGTTGCCTCCTTCGAGACGCATGTGCGTGAGCACTTGGCCCTTGTCAGGCTCGAGCCCGGTGTGCTGGACGCATATCCGCACGAGTTGTCCGGCGGAATGCGCCAACGCGTCACGATCGCGCTGGCCACCATCTGCCGGCCGGATTTCGTCATTGCCGACGAGCCCACAACGGCGCTCGATGTTGTCGTGCAAAAGGACGTGCTGGACATGATTCGCAACATCCAGCGCGAGATGGGCTCTTCGCTTCTGCTCGTCACGCACGATCTGGGCGTGCATGCTTACGTCACCGACCGCCTGGCCGTCATGTATGCCGGGAGACTGGTGGAGGAGGCCAGGACGCCCGAGCTGTTTTCCTCGCCGCAGCACCCCTATACCCGGCACCTGATCGCAAGCCTGCCGCGCATCGGCGACAACACACCGAGGGTCAGTCTTACCGGCAGTCCTCCGAACCTGGCGGCGCCGCCGTCAGGCTGCCGGTTTCACCCGCGCTGCCCGCTTGCCGGCGACCGTTGCCGTCGAGAGACCCCGGTTATGACTGCGTCCGGACCGGATCACCGGGTGGCCTGCTTTGCCGTCAGCGGAGGCACCGCATGACGGCTGCGCTGCTGGAGCTGTCACATGTGTCCAAGACCTTCGGCTCTGGCCGCCCCTTGGCGCGTCGGCGTGTGCCGGCCGTGTCGGATGTCAGCTTCGCTCTCCAGACCGAAGTTGCCGAGATACTGACCATCGTTGGCCAGTCCGGCAGCGGCAAGACCACGCTTGCCCGCATGATCCTAGGCCTAGACGTACCGACCGAAGGCCACATCCGGCTGCTCGGCCACGATGTCAGTCGCACCCTGGGCAAACTGGCGCGCAGGTTTGTCTTGGGCACCGTGCAACCCGTCTTCCAGAACCCGTTCGAGGCGTTCAATCCGCTGCGTCAACTCGACTACTATTTGTTTCTGACGGCTCGCCACTTCGGCGCGGCCGACGATCAGCAACACGCACACAACAGCGCCGATGCCGCATTGCGTCAGGTCGGGCTGTCGCTGTCGGAGATCGCCGGACGCTATCCACATGAGCTATCCGGTGGACAGCTGCAGCGGGCGGCCATTGCCCGGGCTTTGCTGGCCAGGCCGAAGCTGATTGTCGCGGACGAGCCGGTATCCATGGTCGATGCCTCGCTGCGCATGTCGATTGTCAATCTGTTCAAGACGCTGCGCGACGAACTCGGCATCTCCCTCATCTACATCACGCACGATCTGGCCACCGCCTACTACATCAGCGATCGAATTCTGATCATGCACGAGGGCAAGGTGGTCGAAAGCGGCGATGCACGCACGGTGCTCGCCGCCCCCCAGCACCCCTACTCGCGACGGCTCAAAGAAGCAGTTCTTGTGCCCGAGTTCAGTTCGGCCCAATCGATTTGAGCGGGACGCAGGTCCCGCCCTGAAGGAGATCAGCAAAGATGCGACAAGCCAACGTCCTCCTCGATGGGGACTTTGCCATCGGCGACACCGACCCGCGCTTGTTCGGGGCCTTCGTTGAACACCTCGGCCGTTGTGTTTATGGCGGTATCTACGAACCTGGCCATGCGACGGCCGACGAAAAGGGCTTCCGCCGCGACGTGCTCGCACTCGTCAAGGAGCTGGGGCCAACCATCATGCGCTACCCCGGCGGCAATTTCGTCTCCGGCTACAATTGGGAAGATGGAGTGGGCCCCGTCAACAAGCGCCCGACCAAATTGGATCTCGCCTGGTTTTCGACCGAACCCAACACGTTCGGCACCAACGAGTTCATGGACTGGTGTCGCGTCGCCGACCTTGAGCCCATGCTGGCCGTCAACCTCGGCACTCGCGATGGCGATGCAGCGCGCAATCTCGTTGAGTACTGCAATCACCCGGCCGGCAGCTATTACGCCGATCTGAGGCGGTCGCACGGCTACAAGGAACCACACCAGGTGAAGTTCTGGTGCCTCGGCAATGAGATGGATGGCCCCTGGCAGATGGAGCACAAGACGGCCACGGAATACGGCCGAGTGGCCGCTGAGGCCGCCAAGATGATGCGGTGGGTCGATGCGAGCCTGGTGCTGGCTGCCTGCGGCTCCACCGCACGCAACATGCCGACCTTCGGGCGGTGGGATGACGAAGTGATCGAGCACACCTTCGAGCTGATCGACTTCATCTCCCTGCACACCTACCTCAACAACTACAAAGGTGACACGCCGGCGTTTCTGGCGTCGTCCGACGTAATGGATTTCTTCATCGAGGAGGTTGTGGCAATCGCAGATGCCGTCGCCGCGCGGCGGCGCTCGACCAAGCGACTGATGTTAAGCTTCGATGAATGGAATGTCTGGTACCGCACGCGCCGCACACGCAGCGACCGCGTCAAGGAAGGTTGGCCGGTGGCGCCGCCCATCCTGGAGGAAGTCTATACCATGGAGGATGCGCTGGCGTTTGGTGGCGCCTGCATATCCCTGCTGAACCATGCCGATCGGGTCAAGTGTGCGTGCCTGGCCCAGCTCGTCAACGTCATCGCACCCATCATGACCGAGACCGGGGGTCCCGCATGGCGCCAGACCATCTTCTATCCGTTCGCGCAGATGAGCAAATTCGGACGCGGTCGCGTGCTGCGCACCAGGGTCGAGTGCGAGACCTATGCGGCCTCCTACTACGACCCGCGCGGCGTCATCGATCAGGCTTTCCCGATCCCTGCCGCTCCCTATCTGAAGCTGGCCGCAGTTGCCGCCAACGACGGCAGCCTCAACCTGTTCGCCCTCAACCGCGACCTTCGGCAGCCGATGACAGTTACCGTCGACGCACGAGGCTTCGGCAATCTCCTCGTCGCGCAAGCGCTGGAGCTGCGCGATGACGACCTCAAGGCCGTCAACAGCAAGTCGGCGCCCGAGCGCATCAAGCCGGCGCCGCTCAAGGGCGTCGACAGCGACAAGGGCAAGCTGCGCGTGAGGCTCGCCCCAGCGTCCTGGAACCTTATCCGTTGGGAAGCAACCCGATAGAGGTCCAAGCGGCAAGGGAATGGTTGCTCGATGTCGGATCGCACAACACGCCGAGGTACGCCGACGGGGCTGGCGGCGCCTGGTAGCACCGGGCGCACCTACCTGCACGTCAACCCAGAGCGGGATATCAACGTCGTCAAGGGTCTCTCCTCTCCGGTAAGAATCAGGATCCTGAAGCTCTTGCGCCGGCGTGGACCGCTCAATGTCAACCAGATCAGCGAGGCCCTCGAGCTACCGCAGTCGACCATTGCCACCAATATCCAGGTTCTCGAGGAGAGCGAGCTGGTCCACACGCGCGTCAGCAAGGGACGCAAGGGGCAGCAGAAGATATGCACGGCTCGCTTCGACGAGGTCATCATTGCGCTCGATATCGAGCCCGCCCGGCGCAAGAAGAACGTCATCGAGGTGGAGATGCCGATCGGGCTCTACACGAGCTGCAAGGTCAGCGCTCCTTGCGGCCTGTGCTCGACGGAGGGCGTGATCGGCGCGCTCGATGTGCCCGATCTGTTCCTCGATCCCGCCCGCGTAAGAACTGCCCTACTGTGGTTCGGGCGCGGCTTTGTCGAATACCAGTTCCCCAACAACGCCAAGGCTCTCAAGGCCGAGCTCGAAGCACTTGAATTTGTGCTCGAGCTGTCGTCCGAGGTGCCGGGCACCAACGCCAACTGGCCCTCTGACATCAGCCTGTGGGTGAACGAGGTCAAGATCGGGACCTGGACGTCGCCAGGCGATTTCGGCGATCGGCGCGGCCGCTACACGCCACGCTGGTGGAAGCTGGAGGGATCGCAATACGGGGACCTGACGACGTGGCGTATCGATGAACGCGGCACCTTTCAAGGCAACGCCAAGATGTCGCACGTGACGCTCGCCCAACTGCGCACGGGCGAGCATCATTCGATCCGTTTGCGCGTCGGCATCGACGAGCGCGCGCGCCATCCGGGCGGGGTCAACATCTTCGGCAAAGGCTTTGGCAATCACAGCTACGACATCGTCATGCGTCAGCACGTGAAGACGCAAAAGAGCTGAGCGAAGCTCAAACAACGTGTGATGGCCTGACCTTGCCGGCAGATGCCTTTGGGATGGATAGTTCGCAGCAGAATGGGCAATGGGAGAAGTTCATGACCGGGGCAGAAGCAGTCTACCCATCGCTTGCCAACCGCACCGTGTTCGTGACCGGCGGCGGCAGCGGTATTGGCGCCTCGGTTGTCACGGCCTTTGCGCGACAAAAAAGCAAGGTGGCCTTCATTGATGTCGATGAGCCGGCATCAGCACTTGTCCAGGGCGCGTTGGCCAGCCTCGGCGCCAACTACTACTTCGAGCGGTGCGACGTCAGGGACACGGGCGCGCTGCGACGCTCGATCGAGAATGCACGCCAGGCGCTGGGCCCCATTACCATCCTCGTGAACAACGCAGCACGCGACGATCGCCACGCCAGCGAAGACGTGACCCCTGAATATTGGGACGAGCGCTTTGCCGTCAATCTCAAGCATCAGTTCTTCGCGGCCCAAGCCGTGCTGCCGGATATGAAGGCTGCAACGTGGGGCTCGATCATCAATTTCGGGTCCTCGTCATGGATGGTCGGGCAAGGCGGCATGGTTGCCTACACCGCCTGCAAGTCGGCGGTGCTGGGTCTCACCCGCTCACTGGCGCGTGATTTCGGTCCCTACAATATCCGCGTCAATGCCATAGCGCCCGGCTGGATCCTGACCGAGCGCCAACGCAAGCTGTGGCTGAACGACGAGACCTATGCGCGATTGATGGACGCCCAGTGCCTGAAGCGCGGCCTGGAAGGAGACGACATCGCTCGCGTCGTTCTATTCTTGGCGTCCGACGAGGCCGGCGCCATTACCAGCCAGCATTATGTTGTCGACGCCGGCAGGCTGTGAGGCGCACCGATCGGGCAGCTGGAACAGGTGGTCGGCCGGTCGGCTCGCGGAGCTGACTGAGGCGTGGATCCCCCGAGCTAGGTCGTCAGACCCGTTCTCGACAGCAGGCCCGCGATCGAGCGCCGTGCGGCTGCGACAATCATTGCCTGGTCGGCGCCCGTCAGACGGCCGTCGCCGACCAGTATCCGGCCCGCCACCAGAACCTTGTCGATGCCGTGGCGGCCTGCGAGCACGACACTCTCCCAGCAGGCATCTACGCCCAGCTCGAGTGGTCTATGGCCGGGGTACTGCTCGTCCTCACTCTGGCGCTTGTCGCACTGTTCCGACGTTTCCTGCAGCTGGGCATCGGACGATGAGCGCGGCCGACCGTCCTCGCGCGTTCGCGAGCAAGCTGCCGGTTGGGAAGTGGCTTCTCAATGCATAGTGGGGCTGGTGCTCGGGTTTTTGATCCTGCCCTCGCTGATCGTCATCCCCATGTCGCTGGGCGAGGCGTCCTACATCGCCTTTCCGCCGAAGGGCCTCACTTTCAAGTGGTATCAGGCATTCTTCACGGACGGCGACTGGATCCGTGCCACCTGGTTCAGTGTCAGCATTGCGTTTGCGACGCCACTAGCGGCCACGACCATTGGCACGCTGGCCTCGATAGCGCTCGTGCGCGGCACACTACCAGGCGCGAGGTTGGTCGAGACGGTGACGCTGGCGCCGCTGATACTGCCGCACGTCGTGTTGGCTATCGGCTTCTATCTCGTGTTCGCTCCGATCGGCCTGACCGGCAATTTCATCGGCTTCGTCATCGCCCACACGCTTCTATCGGTGCCCTACGTCGTGATCACGGTGATGGCGGCCCTGCGGCGGGTCGATCCCATTCTCGAACTCGCGGCCGTGAACTGCGGCGCCTCCAGATGGCGCGCGTTCTTCTCGATTGTCCTACCGCACATCGCCAAGCGTCGCGGCCGGCGCTGTCTTCGCGTTTCTTGCCTCCTTTGATGAGGCAACCGTCGCCTTCCTCATATCGGGCGTTGAAGGCAAGACGCTCACACGCAAGCTGTTCGAGGATATCGACTATAACCTGACGCCGGTAATAGCCGCCGCCTCGACCTTCATGATGCTGGTGGCCTTCATCTTGATGGGAAGCGTGCAGTGGCTGCGCCAGCGCATCGTCAGGCGCAGGCTCGGCGCCTTGCACACCTAACAATGCAGGTCTTTGCCGACTTCGGCGCCGCCTGCTCCAACAACCAGAAAGCACGTTCGCCGCGTCGCCACCCGCAGCGGCCGGCATGGCCGCTTACTTCCTTGTGCCCTCTTGCCTGCCGCAAGCATGCTATGCATGCGCTGATTGTCGATTCCGACTAGCCGCACGGGCCCCCGATCGCATGCTCAGACGCATCCATTCTCCGGTCTTGCTCGCCAACGTCTCGGACGTACGGGCGCGCGCCTTCATTGCCCTGTTTACGTGTGATGCGATGGCCAGATCGCTGCTCATCTCACTCTTGCCACTGCTGATCTATGCGCAGCTCGGCGACGCCCAGCTCGTGAGTGTGGCTTATTTTCTGGTGGCCCTGTGCGGCCTCGCCGCCACCTTGACGGTCCCGGTCGTGCTGCGGCACCTCAGGCGCCGCTGGATCCTGACCGCCGGCGCCGTCTTCCAGATCGTGAGTGCTGCTCTCTTTGCGGTGGCAACCAGTCACACGCTCCTGCTCGGGCTGGCGTTTCAGGTGGTCTCCATCGCCATGCTCGATGTCGTCATCAATCTCTACCTGTTGGACCATGTTCCCCGTCGCGGGCTCACCCTTTTCGAGCCGCGCCGGCTGCTCTTTGCAGGCGGCGCATTTGCCGCCGGCCCCTGGCTCGGGGTGTATCTTTACCGCAACGTCGCTGAGTGGTCGCCGTATCTGTTGGTTGGTGTTGCCATGCTGACGCTGCTTGCCCTCTTCTGGTCGATGCGTCTTGCCGATAACCCAAGCCTGCAAGCCGCCACGTCCCCCCCGGCCACCCCGCTCACCTTCGTGCGCCGGTTCGCATCGCAACCGCGCTTGGTGCTGTCGTGGATATTGGCGCTCGGACGCAACGGCTGGTGGGTCATGTTCTTCATGTACGCGCCGATCTACGCCACCAGCGTCGGCTACCGGCCGGAAATTGGCGGTGCGCTCGTTTCCTTGGGTCTGGCTCCCATGCTGATGGTGCGGGTGTGGGGGAGGGTGGCGCGCAGGATGGGTGTGCGCACCCTGTTGACCTTCGCCTACGGCATGACCGGCGTCTTCGCCCTCATGGCTGCGGCCGCTGCACTTGCCGATATTCCCTTGGTCTGCATGATCGTCCTGTGCCTAGCTGCCTTCGCGGCCACCGCGATCGACGGTGCCGGGAACGTGCCGTTCTTGCGCGCGGTCCATCACTATGAGCGTTCCGAGATGACGTCGGTCTTCATGACGTTCCGTCACGTGGGCGCGCTGTGCATTCCCGGCGTTCTAACCCTCATCCTCTGGGTGGCGCCGCTGCCCTCCGTGTTCGTGGTGGGCGGTGCCCTCTCCCTGTCCATGGCCATGCTGTCGCGCTTCCTGCCGCGCGGGCTCTAGCCTAGGGCTTGGCCCGTCGAGCATCGAAGTAGCCGGCCCTGACAGCGGCGCCGATCAGATTGACGACCAGGCGCCCGGCTGTGATGCAACTGATGCGGTTGACGTCGAGCCGCGGTGTAATCTCCACGATGTCCATGCCGACCACGCGCCCCTTCTTGACAAGGCCGTGGATAAGCTTGCGGGCCTGGTGGAACGTGACGCCGCCGGGTGCCGGCCCAGCCACCGCCGGCATCGCCGCGGGGTCCATGCCGTCGGCATCGATGGTGAGGTAATAGTTGCCGCCGTCGGGAATGCGCGCAAGCACGGCATCCATGCCGACGTCGTGCAGCTCGTAGGCGGTGATGATGTTGGAGCCGTACGCCAGCGCTGCCTCCACCTCTTCTGTACGAGCGCTTCCCTGGGCGCGGATGCCGATCTGGAAGATCTTGTCGATATGGCTCATCTCCGAGGCGCGGCGGATCGGGCTCGACAGCCCCTCTCGCACGCCGCCCACGTCCTCACGCCAGTCGATGTGGGCATCGATCTGCACCAGCGTAATGGGCCCGCGCCCCTCGTAGGCCCGCAGCACCGGAATCGGAATTGCGTGATCACCGCCGATCACGATCGGAAGCGCGCCCGCCGCCAGGATCTTGCGCACCGCCGTCTCGGCTCGCGCGAAGTGATCCTTGTGGTCCCACAGATTGCCCGGCACGTCGCCGCAATCGGCAACCTTGATCGGCTTACCGTCGTAGAGGGTGCCGCCGACGTCGAAGTCGTAGCGCTCGAGCGAGCGCACGGCCCGCTCCGTGGCCTGCCGCACCGCGGTCGGCGCACTCGGCTGATCGTTGTTGGTCACGTCTTCGAACGAATATGGATGGCCATAGGGAATGCCGAGGAACGCAATGTGAGCGTCGAGCTTGTCGAGGTCGGTTTCCACCTTGGAGTAGAGCATGCTCGGGTGGCCGTGCTTGGGGGGGACTGTCAGCGGCATCTTCATGGCGGCTCCTTGTTCAGGCGGTGTTGGCATGTGCGCCCGGACCAACCCGGGCCGTCGTTTCCAGGTCCGCCAACGGGATGTGGCAAAGGATGCGGTGGCCGTCGGCGGTCTCGCGGCTGGGCGGCGCGCGCTCGCTGCAAATGGCGCCGAGGTTGCGGTGGCAGCGATTGGCGAACACGCAGCCCTGTGCCGGCCGCAGCATGGACGCCGGGTCGCTGTTGAGCGTAATGCGCGCCTGATGGCCTGCGGCCGGCTCGACGAACGGCACGGCCGACAGCAAGGCCTCGGTGTAGGGATGATGCGGCGGCTGCAGTACGGCGCTCGCCGGCCCTTCCTCGCAGATGCGGCCGGCATACATGATGGCGATGCGGTCAGCCACATGCGCCACCACCGACAGGTCGTGGGAGATAAACAAGTAGGCAATGCCGAGCTGGTCGCGAAGATCCTTCAGCAGGTTGAGGATGGTGGCCTGCACCGACACATCCAATGCGGACACCGGTTCATCGCAGACGATGAAGGATGGTTCTGTCGCCAGTGCTCTGGCGATGCCGGCGCGCTGCTTCTCGCCGCCCGAGAGCTGATGCGGATAACGGGCGTAGTAACGGCGTGGCAGGCCGACCATGTCGAGCAGCTCCTCGACGCGCTCGCGCCGAGCCTTGGCCGAAAGACCCGAGTGGATCTCGACGGCGCGGGCAATGGCATCGCCGATGCTGCGGCGCGGATTGAGGGAGGAATCGGGGTTCTGGAACACAAGCTGGTTCATTTTGCGGAAGCGCTGCAGATTGCCAGCCGTCAGCGTCGCGGCATCCTCTCCAGCAAACGCCAGCCTGCCTCGCGTCGGCTCGATGAGCCGCACCATCATGCGCCCGAGCGTAGTCTTGCCACTTCCGCTTTCGCCGACCAGACCCAGCACCTCGCCCCGGCCGATCGTGAGCGATACGTCGTCGACGGCCCGCAGCGGGCGACGGCGTAGGCGCAACCAAGGCAGCCCGCCCCAACCGCGTGCCCACTCGAGTCCGCCGCCGGGCGCGGCCACGGAGTAGATCTTGGTCAGGCGTTCGGCGCGCGGCTCGTGTGCTGCTGCTGAAATCGCCCAACCCTCGCGCGATGAGCCGCTCGGTTTGGTGCCGGGCCAGGGGCTATCCGCAACAGTCGATGCTTTCCAGCAACGTAGAAGACGGCCGCCGGCCTCGACGATCTCCTGGCGCTCGCTCCGGCAACGCTGCTCGGCAAACGGGCATCGGGCGGCAAACACGCACCCCTGCACCGGCTTGGTAAGATCGGGAAATTGCCCAGCAATGGCGGACAGCCTGGCCGCGCGGTCGGTGACCGCGAGCTGGGGCAGGGATGCCAGCAGCCCCTTGGTATAGGGGTGCACGGGCTCACCCAGAACCGCCGATTTACCACCGGTCTCCACGACATGGCCGGCATAGAGCACGCACACCCGGTCGGCGATCCGGCTGACCACGCCCAGGTTGTGCGTGATGTAGATCATGCCGAGCTGGCGCTGCCGGCGCAGGCGGTCCAGCAAGTCGAGAATTTGCGCCTCTACCGTGACATCGAGCGCAGTGGTCGGCTCGTCGAGAACGAGCAGCGCGGGATTGCAGACAAGCGCCGTGGCGATCAGCACACGCTGCTGCATGCCGCCCGAGAGTTGATGGGGATAGGCCCGCACGAGACTGGACGGGTCTGGCAACCCGACGTCGCCCAGCGAACCGACCGCCCTTTGCATCGCTTCGCCGGATGATAGACCCAGATGCTGGATCAGCGGCTCCGTTACCTGCCGGCCGATCGTCAGGCTCGGATTCAAGGAGGTGAACGGGTCCTGGAAGACGATGCCGATGTGCTTGCCGTTGAGCGCGCGGCGCTCTTGGGCACTCGCCGTCGCGATGTCGCGGCCGTTGAAGAGCATCCGTCCGGTAATGCTGGCAGGCTCATTGCGCAACAGATCGACGATGGCCGCGGCGATGGTGCTTTTTCCCGACCCGGACTCGCCCACCAGCGCCAACGTCTCGCCTTGACTGACCTGCAACGAGACGTTGTTGACCGCCCGCAGCGGACCATTCGGCGTTGCGTAGTCGACGGTCAGGTCGCCGATATCCAGGAGTAGCGTCCTGCTCATGCGCCCCTCTGGCTACGCATGCGGGGATCAAGCGTCTCGCGCAACCCGTCGCCAAGCAGGTTGATGCCGATCACCGTGAGGCACATGGCTAGGCCCGGCGCCAACGCGATCCAGGGGGCGCTGTCTACGAACGGGCGCGCCTCGCTCACCATCAAGCCCCAATCGGAGCTTGGCGGTTGCGCACCCATACCGACAAAGCTCAGCGCGGCACCAAGCAAGATAGCAAACGTGATCCGCAAACTTGCCTCGACCGCGATTGGCGGCCAGGCATTGGGCAGGATCTCGGAGAACAGGATATAGCGCGTGCTATCGCCGCGCACATGCGCCGCCTGGATGAATTCCTCGTTGACCAGATCGAGCGTGACGCTGCGCGTGATGCGCACGATCGGCGGCACGTAGACAATGCCGATTGCGATGATCGCCTTCCATAGGGCGGGCTGCGTCACCGCCAGGATCAGCAGCCCGAGCATGATTGGCGGGAAGGACAGCAGGACGTCCATGGTGCGCATCAGCACCTCATCGAACCTGCCGCGGCGATAGCCTGCGAGCAGGCCCAGAGGCACGCCGATCACCAGGCTGAGCAAGGTCGCGCCGATGCCCATCAACAGCGACAGCCGCGCGCCCAGCAGAGTGCGGCTCAGGACATCTCGGCCGAATTCGTCGGTTCCGAACCAGTGGGCGGCCGATGGCGGTTTCAGCCGCTTGAGCAAGCTCATCTCATCGAAGCGGTAGGGAGCGATCCAGGGTGCAAGCGCGGCGAGCACTACCAGAATGCCAATGATGACGCCGCCCACCACCAGCTTGCGCGGCAGGCGCGGGCGCGTAACGCCAGCCAGTGGCGCCTCCAAGCCGTCCTGGTCAATGAGCGGGGCGGCCATAGCGGATCTTCGGGTTGAAGTAGGCGTAGAGGATATCGGCGATCAGATTGGCAGTGCAGTAGATGGTGGCGATGATCAGGATGCTCGCCTGGATCAGCGGCAAGTCGTGGCGCTCGATGGCAAACAGCAGCAGGCGCCCCAAGCCTGGATAGGAAAAGACCGTCTCGACCACGACAATGCCGCCGATCAGGAAGCCGACGTCGATGGCGAGCACCGTTATCGTCGGCAGCAGAGCGTTGCGCAGGGCATGCCGGCGCACCACGAGGCTCTCGGCCAGACCTTTGGCTCGCGCAAAGCGCACGTAGTTGGAACGCATCGCCTCGAGCATGCTGGAGCGGGTCAGACGCGACACGTGCGCGATCAGCGCGAAGGTCAGCGTGATGGCAGGCAGGATCAGATACCGCGGATCGACCGGAAGGCCGAAGGCCGGATCGCCGATGCCGCCGGATGGCAGCCAGTTGAGATAGCGCGCAAATACCAGGATCAGCACGATCCCCCAGAAAAATTCCGGCACCGAGATGCCAAGGTAGGTGAAGACGGAGATCGCGTTGTCCGTCGCACTATCCTTGCGCACCGCGGCGACGACACCCAGCACAATACCCAGCACGGCCACGCAAATGAACGCAACGCCGGCAAGGATGGCGGACCGGGCCATGGCCTCCTGGATCAGCGGACCGACCGGACGCTCCATGATCAGCGACTGGCCGAGGTCGCCGCGTAGCACACCGGACGCCCAGCGCCAGTACTGCACAAAGATCGGGTCGTGCAGGCCGAGCTTGTTTTCAATAGCAGCCACGACGTCGGGCGTGGCGAACTGGCCGGCGATCATGTAGGCGACGTTGCCCGGCAGCACCTGCGTGATGCCGAAGATCAGCACCGACATCACGAACAGGATGAACGCGATGGCGAGCAGCCGTTGGGCGACGTAAGTGATCATGTGATCGGCACGAATGGCCCGGAAGGCGGCCGCCTCCCGGGCCTGGGCGAAGGCTACTGAACCGTGGTCTGCCGCAGATCGAGCCACATCATGGGGCTCGACTGGAAGGCTTTGACGTTCTTGCGGAAGGCGTTGACGTGGTTGAGCACGTAGGGCACCACGCCCGCCGGCTCGTTCACGGCCAGCGCCTGGAACTCCTTGTAGAGTTTGGCCCGTTCATCGTCCGACTTGGCGCCGCGCGCCGCATCGAGAACCTTGTCCATGGCCTCGTTCTTGTAGTTCCAGAGCACCGTGTTCCACGATCCCTTGCTGTGATACCAGGGATAGATGGAGGTATCGATGGTCGGCCGGCTGAAGAAGCCGTCAACGTAGAAGGCTTCCTTGCCTTCGATGTCCTTGACGAACTTGTCCCACGGCACGCGCTGGACATCGACCTCGATCCCGACCGGCTTCAGCAACTCCTTGACGGTGATGCCGACGCGCTCGCGCGGCGGCCGTCCGCTCGGCACGAATATGGTCGTCTTGAACCCGTTCGCATGCCCAGCCTCTGCGAGCAGCTTCTTGGCGCCGGCGATGTCTGGTCCCGTGATCGCAATGTCCTTGTTGTAGTAGGGGTGCGTCGGCGAGATCATGGTGTGCGTCACGCTGCCGTGGCCATAAAGTGCAGCCTCGACCAGGGCCTTCTTGTCCAAGGCCAATGCGATGGCGCGCCGCACGCGCACGTCATCAAACGGCTTGTGGGCCGCGTTCATGATCACCCCATCCCAAGTGGATGTGGCAACCGAGTCGACCGTCACGTTGGAGTTCTTCTGGAAGCGTTCAATCGATTCCAGCGGCAGGTTCCAGACGAGATCGACCTCGCCCGTCTCCAGTGCCGTGACCTGCGCGGCGCTCTCCGGCATGATGCGGAACGTGATCGCATCGAGCTTCGGTGTACCCGGCACGTAATAGTCGGGGTTCTTCACCAGCTCGACCCGATCGCCCGGCTTGTACGATTTGAACTTGAACGGGCCGGTGCCGATCGGCTCCTGGCCAATGGTATCCAGTTTATCGCGCGGAACCACCCTGGCCTGGCGATCGCTGAGGATTTCGGCAAACCCGGCGTAAGGAAGCTTCAACTCGAACTTGATGGTCTGGGGATCCACCACCTCGATCTTGTCGATGATCTCGAAATTGACGCGCGCCACCGAGCCGGTCGCCTTGTCGATTACGCGCTCGATGGTGGCCTTCACGTCCTCAGCATCGACCTCACGGCCGTGATGGAATTTGACGCCCTTGCGCAGCTTGAAGGTCCAGGTCTTGACGTCATCGCTGGCTGTCCAGCTCTCGGCCAGATCGGGCTTGAGCTTGCCGTCACGGTCGATCTCGGTGACGCCGCTGTAGATGAGGAAGTTCTGGATGTACTCCTCACCGATCTTGGTTTTCGCCGGATCGAGCGTGTTGAGGCTCGAGCCGAAGGCGACCCTGAGCGTGCCCTGAGCGATTGCTGAATTGCTCCACGTCGGCGCCGTCAGCAGCATGCCGGCGATGATGGATCGACTGAACCAATGCATGTCCACACTCCTCAACTATGACGAACCTGATTTCCGCGCGGTCTTTTTGTTTGCGCTTATCCCTTCCGGCTGCGTCCATCAAAGATCGCACCCAGGAACTCCAGCATGAGCGTGGCGGCCAGCAAGCAGGTCTGGCCGTGCACGTCTACGAACGGATTGACCTCGACCAGATCGAAGCCCACCACGTGGCCTCGCTTGGCCACGCCCTGCAGCAGGGCTCGCACCTCATGGTAGAGCAGCCCATCGACGGTTGGTGAGCCGGTGCCGGGCGCAATCGAAGGGTCCAGGCCGTCGATGTCGATGGTCACGAACGTATTGCCGAGTGAGGGCAGCTCCGCGAGGATGGCGTTGACGCCGCGCTCGCGGATATCCTGGCGCGTAAAGATCTTGGCGCCAGCCTTCTCCGCGTCAGCAATCTGGTCGTCGCTCGTGCGCACATCGCGGATACCGAGCTGCACCATGTTGCGCACGAACGGCAGCTCCTTGGAGCGCCGCAGGGGGCTGGCATTGGCGAACTTGACACCACCGATCTCGTCGCGCCAGTCCATGTGCGCGTCGATGTGCACGATATCGACCGGCCCAAAGCGCGAGAACGCGCACACGTTGGGGAACGTCACCGAATGATCGCCGCCTATAAGAACAGGCAATGCGCCGCGATCCAGGATCTTCTCGATGCTGGAGGTTATCTTGCGCCGGTTGATGTCGAAGTCGTAGTAGGTGATATCGACGTCACCGCAGTCGACCATGCTGACGCCGTTGAGGAAGCGTTTTCTCTGATTGACGTCCCAATAGCCGTTCGACTTGTGGCCGCCCCAGGCGGAATAGCGCACCGAAAAGCTGCGGATCTCGCGCGGTCCGAACCGTGTGCCCGGCCGGAAGCCGATGCCGCAATCGTAGGGGATGCCGAGGAAGGCCACGTCCGCATCGATCTTGGAGAAATCCTCGCACACCGGCGAGCGAAAGAAGGTCGCCAGTCCGACGCTCGGCAGGTTGGCACTATAGCGCAGCTCTTGCATCATGTTTTCCTGACTCGATACTCTGGGTTCAGACGTTGATCTCCATTTGCGTCAGCTGGCCTTCTGCGACTTCGCGGCTGGCTCACCACGTTGCGCTTTCCTGCCGGCGTGTCGCTCATCGCTCCACCAGGCGCCTAGCTTGCGGGAATGCTGCTCGCTCTTTCGCACCGCGGCGGGAACCTTCTCCCCTTGCAAACCGGCTAGCATGGCGACGAGCACCTCGCAGGCCGCGAACGCCGACGTCATGGCATCAAAGAAGGAGGGTGATTGCAGGTCGACGAGAATGGAAACGTCGGCCACGCGTCCCACGGGCGACAGTTGCGAATTGGTTATGCTGACCAGGGGTATGCCGTGCGCGTGCGCGAATTGAGCTATCTCGACGGAGCGGCACGCACACGGCTCCATGCTGATGACTAGAACAGCATCGTCCGTGCTCGAGTGGTTCAAGCGGTCTGAACCAATGTCACCCGGCCCATCCAGCAGGACCGGCTTCTCGCTGAAGTACCCGTACAGGTAGGCAAAATGGTAGGCGACGGGGAAGGCAGACCTCTGGCCGGCGCAATACACCGTGCGCGCTCTGCTTAGCACTCTGGTGGCCGCCAGCAGGGCCTCCTTCTGCCGGTTCATGCGCAGGTTGGCGACGCTGGACGAAATCTTGTCCACCATCTGCGCGCTGATGCCGGACTCGCCGACTTCCCGATGTCTCAGGACCAAACCTTCGGCGCGACTGCTGAAGGGATCGACGGACTCGCGAATTGCCCCGACGTAGATCGAGCGCATCTCGTCGAACCCGGCAAAGCCGAGCAAGCCCGCCAAGCGAGTCATAGTGGCAGCCGGAACACCGGCGCGGCGCGATTGCTCGCGCATCGACAGCAGCGCGACGTCCTGCGGGTTATCCAGAACAAACCGGGCAGCAACCTGGATCTGCGACGGCAGGGTGGCAAAGCTCTCCCTGATGCGCGAGCTAATGCTGCGCAGCTGTTCGGCACTGTTGTCCGCGGCCCGTCCCCGTGAACGAGCGGTTTCTTTCCGGCGCTTTGTCCCAATCGCAGCGGTCATGGCGGACGTCATCAAGCTTTGCGGGGACCACGCTCACACAGGCCGCGGCCGGCCGCACAGCGATCTAAGCCATTTGTTTCATTTTCGTCAACTTTTGGATCGAATGAACTATGTTCGCATGTGCCGAGCAGGCGGGCCAGCGGCTCGCTCCCGGCACCCGACGTTGCTGCGCTTTGGTCAGACTTCAGCGTAGGAAGGCAGATCTAGGTGCGTCGCGGCGGATAGCGCAACGGCGCGTCATCAGCCGGTACAATCGCCTTGCCGATTGGCCAGAGCGCGATGCCGGCCAGCTTCAGGTGCGCCCAGGCAAACGGAATGCCGATGATGGTTATCGCCAGGACCATAGCTACCAGCACGTGGCCGAGTGCCAGCCACCATCCAGCCAGCACCAGCCAGACAATGTTGCCGATCGTGCCGAGTGGACCGGTGCCGACATCCGTCTGGCCGAAATAGTCTTCGCGCGAGACTGCCTTGTAACCGAACGGCAGCAGCGTATAGACGGCGATGTTGAATGCGGCCTTGCTCCACGGCAGTCCGATGATGGTGACGGCCATGATCATGGCGGCGAGCGCCCAAGCCGCGCCCATCCAAAGTCCACCAAAAAGGAGCCACAGCAGGTTCAGTAGCAAAGCAACTGGCGTCATCGACAATATCCATCAGGCTGGGACGCCCAGCCGCGGCAACGCAGCTGATGATGCGGGTGGGCCATCCAGGGCATGGGCGTAAGCGTGAAGTGTGCTGTTGGGACTTTTCCTGACCGTAAAACAGACAAACCCGAGGCAACACCGACAGGGCACTCGGATCAACCCACAAATTTTCAGCATTCTGCGCAATTGATCCTAGCGCATGGCTGCTTTCACAACGAGGCTCGCAAATTTGCATCCCTGCGCTGGAGGCCCGGATGTCAACGCTCGACGCATGGCGCGATTGCTGCCCTGTTTTCCGTCATTCATGTCACCCAACGTGATGGCTCAGTCCAGGCCACCCAAGCCCAGGTTGTACAATTTGCTAGGAACATGACATGTGCGCATGCGGTGCTGACGCTGCGCGATGTGGCGCCGATGACCCCAGTCTTGTCCGGTCCGAGCGCTTGGCCGGCCAGCTCCGCAACGATCTTTTCGCCAAACTGCGCAACGAGGGCCGGACTGCATTCACGAGCGATCCGCTCAAGGCGGCGTTGACCGTGTTCAATTGTGACGGAAGGCCAAGCCAGCCATAATAGGTCTCACCAATCCGCGCTTGGACGGCAAGAGCATCATCTTCGAGGCACGCCGACGGGCCGCTAGTCCAGCGCCTGGCGAACAAAAGCACACGTTTCGTCGACCGATACCAGACACCCCTGTAATTCGGGTTTGAGCGACACGCGGCTTTGTTATCCGTGCTGGGCGACGACGGCCTTCAGACCGATGTGTCGGTCGTGACAGCCTCCCGAGCCGCTCAAGCGCTGCGCTGGCGCGCAAGCAGGCCCCAGACCGAGCCGGACTTCACCTGCTCGCGCAGCCACTGAAACACCACGTACAGCACCGGGATGAAGAAGATGCCCAGTAGCGACGCAGCCAACATGCCGCCGAACACGGCGGTGCCGACGCCGCGACGACTTAACATGCCGGCGCCAGTTGCCACCACCAGCGGCACCAGGCCGGCGATGAAGGCGAAGCTCGTCATCATCACGGCGCGAAACCGCTCGCGCGCGCCCTCGGTCGCGGCCTCCAGGATAGGAAGCCCCTGTTCCCTTCGTTCCTTGGCGTATGCGACGATCAGGATGCCGTTCTTGGCGGCGAGAGCGATCAGGACGACAAGGCCGATCTGGGCATAGAGGTTGTTGTCCAGCCCCGATATCAGCAGCGCCAGCATGGCCCCCGCAACACCAACCGATACGGACAGCAGCACCGGGATGGCAATTGTCCAGCTCTCGTAAAGGCCGACCAGGCACAGATAGGCAAACAGTACCGCAAGCCCGAGCACCATGCTGGTCTTGCCGGCAGCCTCCTTCTCCTGCAAGGCCGTTCCGGTCCATTCGAAACTGTAGCCGCGGGGCAGCGTGGTTGCCGAGACTTTCTCCATGGCTGCCAGAGCGTCGCCGGAGCTGTAGCCAGGCGCCGGGCCGCCGTTGATGGTGACGCTGCGCAGATTGTTGAAGCGGATCACCGATTGCGGCCCAAGCACCACGCGCACGGTGGCAAAGGCGCGCACCGGCACCATGTCGCCGTGCGCATTGCGGACGTTGATGCGCAGCACATCGTCGATGCGGCTGCGATCGATCGCCTCGCCCTGCACGTTGACCTGCCAGGTGCGGCCGAACAGATTGAAGTCGTTGACGTAGGCGCTTCCGAGCACCGCCTGCAATGCGCTGAATACGGCGGACACGTCGATGCCAAGCGTCTGCACCTTTTCCCGGTCGATATCGAGATAGAGTTGCGGAGTGTTGGCGGCATAGGTTGTAAAGACGTTGCTCAGCCGCGTGTCCTGGTTGGCGGCGAATATGAGCCCGCGCGCCACCGCGGCGATATCGGCAGCGCTGCTGCCGCTGAGGCTCACCAGCTGGTACTCGAAGCCGCTGCCTGTCCCCAGGCCGATGATCGGCGGCAGATTGTAGGCGATGACATTTGCTTCTCGGATCGCCTGGAACTCGCCCCTCAGCCTGCGAATGAGGCCGTTGGCCGACAGGGCTGGGTCCGTCCGCTCGTCGAACGGCTTCAACATCATGATGAGGAACGCGCTGTTCGACTTCACCTGGCTGTCGAGCATGCTGTAGCCGACCACGGTCGTGAGGCCGGCGATCCCCTGCGTGTCGCGCACGATCTCTTCGACCCGCTTGGCCACACTCGCCGTGCGATTGACGGAAGCGCCCTCCGGCAGCTGGATCTCGCCGAAGATGGCGCCCTGATCTTCCGCCGGCAGGAATCCAGTCGGGGTCACCGTGAACAGCCAGGCGCTGCCGAGCACAACGGCCAGCAGCGCGACAAGCCCGAACGCAGCGAGGCGGACCAGCCTTGCCACCCCTGCGGCATAGGCAGTGCGGGCATAGTTGATGCCTGTGAGCACATGACGGATAGGCCCGCGCTTTGCTCCGTGGCTGGCACGCATGAACACGGCGCACAGCGCGGGAGACAGTGTCAGTGCATTGACGGCGGAAATGATCATCGACACGCAGACGGCCACCGCAAATTGGCGGAACAGCTCGCCGGATATTCCAGGGATGAATGCGATCGGCACGAACACCGACAGGAGCACGGCTGTGATGGCCATGATTGGTTGGGTTATGTGGCCCATAGCGCGCCGCGTCGCCTCGGCCGGCGACGCCTTCGGGTCCTTCTCCAGCTCGTGCTCGACGGCCTCCACCACGACGATGGCGTCGTCGACGACGATGCCGATGGCCAGCACCAATGCCAGCAGAGATACCGTGTTGGCCGAGTAGCCGAACGCCAGCATCACTGCGAATGTGCCAATCAGCGATACCGGTACTGCGACGAGCGGGATGAGCGTGGCGCGAAGGCTGCCGAGGAACAGATAGACCACGATCACCACCAGGACGAAGGCTTCGATCAGGGTGTGCACCACGCCGTGAATGCTCTCCTTCACGAACACAGTCGTGTCGTAGGTGATCTTGTAGTCGACACCCTCGGGAAACGACGCTTTGAGGCGCTCCATTGTGGTGCGCACGGCTGCGGCACTCGTGATCGCGTTGCCACCCGGCGCCTGGTAGATGGCGATCACGGCCGCCGGTCCGCCGTCCTGCCGGCCGATACGTTCCGAGGATTGTGCCGAGAGCTCCACACGAGCGACGTCCCTGATGCGCACAAACGAACCGTCTGGATTGGCGCGCACGACGATGTTGCCGAACTCGTCGACGCTGGAGAGACGACCCTTGGTCTGGATGGTCAACTGGAACTGCTGGTCGGGCAAGGCGGGCTGGGCGCCGATGCGCCCGATCGCGGCCTGCACGTTCTGCCCCTTGATGGCATTGACGATGTCGTTGGGGGTGAGGCCGTAGCTCGTCATTCGATCGCTGTTGAGCCAGACCCGCATGCTGTAGTCGGCTGGCGTCAGCAACGTCACGTCGCCCACGCCGTTGATGCGCTTCAGGTTGTCGATAATACTGATGGTCGCGTAATTGCTCAGGAAGAGCTGGTCGTGCACGCCGCCCGGGGAGGTCAGCGCGATGACCTGCAGAATGGCCGATGACAGCTTCTTGACGCTGACGCCCTGGGCGCGGACCTCGGCGGGCAGCTGCGGCTCGGCCAAATTGACCCGGTTCTGCACCAGCACGGTGTTGATGTCCGGATCGGTGCCGACCGCGAAGCTGACGGTGAGCGTGTAGCTGCCGTCATTGCCACTGGTGGACTTCATGTAGATCATACGATCGACGCCCACCACGCGCGACTCGATTGGTTGCGCAACGACAGACTCGACCACCTCGGAGCTCGCTCCAGGGTAATTGGCCGTTACCTGCACCTGCGGCGGGACGATGTTGGGGAATTGCGCGACGGGGATCGCCGTCAGTGCAATTAGCCCCGCCAGCGTGATGATGACGGAGATCACCATCGCCAGTCGCGGTCGTTCGATGAAAATACCTGAGAGCATGGTGGCCTACGACTTCATCTCGGTCGCCTGCACGACCTGGCCCGGACGCACCTTCTGCACGCCCTCCGTGATGACCTTCTCACCGGCGTGCAGGCCCTTGGTCACGGCCAGCTGTTGGCCGGTCGCCGCGGCCACCTCGACGCGGCGCATCTCGACCTTGCTGGCGCTGTCGACCACAAGCACAAAGGCGCCGCTCTGGTCGATCTGAATCGCCTGCTGCGGAATCAGCAGCGAGGCCTGCGGCTTGCCGACCTCGGCCACCACGGAGACCAACTGGCCGTCGACGAGCATGCGATCGGGATTGGGAAACACCGCCCGCACCTGCACGGTGTCGGTGCCCGGATTGACCGTCACGTCGACAAAATCGATCTTGCCGGGATGCGGATAGCGGCTGTCATCGGCGAGCCGGATATAGATGACAGGATCCACCGGCTCGGCCTGCCGCTCCTTGCGGAACTCGAGCATCTCGCGTTGCGTGACGGGAAAGGTGACGTAGATGGGGTCCTGCCGGACGATGGTCGCCAGTGGACCCGTTGATGGCCCGACGAAGTTGCCGACCGAGACCGTTGCCCGTCCGATGCGGCCTGCCAGTGGCGCCCGGATCTCGGTGTAGCTGAGCTGCAGCTGTGCCTTCTCAAGGGACGCTTTCTGGCGCGCCAGCTCGCCGCGCGCATCGCTCTGCTTGGCAGTCTCCACGTCCAGGCGCTGCTGCGTCCCGGTCTGGCGCGACAGCAGAGTGGATTGACGTTCAACCTCCGTGTCGGCCAGCTTCAGGGCCGCCTGCGCCTTCTCAATACTGGCATTGATCTCGTCGATCGAGGCCTTGTAGGGCGCCTGCTCGATGACGAACAGCAGGTCGCCGTCCTTGACGTTCTGGCCCTCGTTGAACAGTCGCTTGTCGAGAAAGCCCTCGACGCGCGCGCGCAGCTCGACTTTGTCTTGCGCCTGCACGCGCCCGGTGAAGGAGATCGACGGCCTGATCTCATCCTTGGCAACGACGACGACGGTGACCGCTGGCGCAGGCGGTTCGGTGGCGGTCTTCTTGCTGCCGTCGTCGCAGGCTGCGAGCAACAGCACCAGCGCAAGACACCATCGCCACCGCGCATAGGCGAGATGCAGGCTCCAACCGCCGCTCTTGAGCATCGACGACGTCCAATTCGTGCCGGGCAAACCGACGACCTGATCGCCCTTCGACCGGCACTCATCTTCGCGGCAATGCGCGGCCCCTGATATCGGGCAATACCCTTACCATGGTCGGGTACTTGCCCTTGGATGCATTTACATGTGCACACCAGCGACGTCGATCGGCCACGCCAGTGCTGCAGACGCACTTGCACTGACAGGGGCTCTGGCAGGCCTGGAGGGGAGCCGGCAACTTTTGTTGCGTGGCCAAACTGGCCACGCCCAGGTCTGGTCTGAACCGGCGATCACGCTGGCAGCCTGAAGGCTTGACGGGCGAGGAGCTTCCAGTTGCCTGCCTGCTTTTGCCAGACCTGCAGGATGCCGACGCTGATCGAGGCGGTCTTTCCGGCAGTCTCGGTCGTGTTGGAGAAGATGTGGCGCACGACAGCGTTGTCGCCGGCCATCACCGTGCTCGGCTCAGACAACGTGATCGACTTGTAAACGGTTTTCCGGTTTGCAATGACGTCGACGAACTGAGCCTTGGTCTCCACAAGCCCCGACGAATGGCCGTAGCTCAGCTGATCGGCGACGAGGCGCTCCAGTGCCGCCCGGTCGGCCTGCAGCATGGCCTTGGTGAGAGCCTCGACAGCGGCCGTCACCGCCGCTTCGTTGCCTGTTTCTGCCAACCGCTGTTCCTTTCATGGCTTGATCATGTCGGTTGCGCCGGTACGCGGCGCGAGCCACGTCACGATGCGTGCGCGGCACGTCCGGCAATGCTTGGCGCAATCGATCTATGACACCTCGGCCCGCACGATGGCTGCGCCCTCGCTCAGCGCTTTCAGCTTGGCGAAGGCGAGGTCACGCGGCAAATACTTCATGCCGCAATCGGGCGCCGGGATCAGCTTGTCAGCAGCCAGGTGCTTCAGGCCGGCCCGGATGCGATCCGCGACCTGCTGTGCCGTCTCGGCTTTCTTGTCGCTGAGATCGAGCACGCCCAGCAGGATCTTCTTGCGCGCAAGGTCCTTCAGCACACCGAGGTCGAGCTTGGGTTGGGCGGCTTCGATGGAGATCTGATCGGCGGTGCTGTCGGCGAGCTGCGGCAGGAACGAGTAGCCGGTCGGCTTGGTCTCGCCCGGCACCAGCGCTGCATAGCCAAAGCAAAGATGCACGATGGTCGGGACCTTCAACCCTTGCAACGCGCGGTTGATCGCTTTGACGGCGATGCGCTTGGCGGCCTCGGGATCATTGCGCAGCCACGGCTCGTCGAGCTGGATGATGTCGGCTCCGGCCTTCTCGAGGTCACGCGCCTCCTCGTTCACGGCGACGGCATAGTCCATCACCATCTCGTCCGCGTCCTTGTAGAACTCGTTGACCACCTGCTGACCCATTGTGAAGGGCCCGGGCAGGGTGATCTTGGCCGCCCGATCGGTATTGCGCCGCAGGAACTGCATGTCGCGCGTCTCCACCGGCCCCTTGCGGCGAATGCGGGCGACGACGCGCGGCACCGGCGTCTCGTGCCCCGAGCGGGCCTTCACGTGACCCGGGCGATCCATGTCGATGCCTTCGAGCGCGGTGGCGAAGCGGTTGGAGTAGCTCTCGCGGCGAATCTCGCCGTCTGTGATGATGTCGATGCCGGCGCGTTCTAGGTCGCGGATCGCCACGATGGTCGCGTCGTCCTGCGCCTGCTCCAGCCACTGCGGCTCGACGCGCCAGATGTCCATGCGCACACGCGGCACGCTTTTCGACAGCATCTGGCGATTGACCAGCCAATCGGGCTGCGGGTAGCTGCCGACCACGGTGGTGGGCAACAGGTGCGATGGCATGGTCATGGCGCGCTTCCTTTCGCGGATGCAGAGCTGTTCAGGCTGCCCCACCGAGGTAGAGCTTCTTCACAAGATCATTGGCCTCCAGCTCGGCAACCGAGCGGGTGCCAACGGCGATCTCGCCATGGACGATGATGTAGCCACGGTCGGCGATGCGAATCGATTGATGGAAGTTCTGCTCCGCCATAAGCACGGTGAGCCCGTACTCCTTCTTCAGTTCGCCGATCTTGGTGATGGTCTGGGTCACCAGCAAGGGCGACAGGCCTACGGATGGCTCGTCGACCAGCAGCACGCGTGGTGACGACATCAAGGCGCGTGCGATCGCCAGCATCTGCTGTTGGCCGCCGGACATGGTGCCGGCGAGTTGCCGGCGGCGATCCTTGAGGATCGGGAAGGTCTTGAACGCGAACTCGAGATTGCGGGCGATTTGCCCGCGCGCCTCGCGGCGAAAGGCGCCGAGCAGGAGGTTCTCCTCCACCGTCAACTTCGGGAACAGCCGCCGCCCCTCCGGCACCATCGCGATGCCGAGCTCAACGATGCTCTGGGCCGGCAGTTTGCTCAGCTCATGCATTTTCCCATCGATGTCGATGGTGATGGAGCCTTTGGTCGGCCGCACCAGTCCCATGATGCACTTCATGAGGGTGCTCTTGCCGTTGCCATTGGCGCCGAGCAGGGCCACCGTCTCGCCGGCGCCGACCTCGATCGACACGCCCGACAATGCCCGGACGGCGCCGTAGCCGGCATCAATGCCGTCAACCCTGAGGAGAGGCGCCAAGGTAGGCCTCCTGCACGCGTTGGTCGGCCATCACCTCGGCAGGGGTGCCCGCAGCGATGATGCGGCCCGCATCGAGGCACATCACGCGCTCGGAGAAGCGCATCACCGCCTGCATGATGTGCTCGATCATGATGATGGCAATGCCATCCTGATTGAGCTTGATGAGAAGGTCGAGCACTTCATCGATCTCGGCACTGGACAGGCCGGCCATGGCCTCGTCGGAGATCAGCAGCTTGGGACGTGCGGCCATGGCGCGGGCCAGCTCCATCTTGCGCAGCTCGACCTGGCTTAGCTCGCTGGACGGTCGGGACGCCTTGGCGCCAAGCCCCATCTGCTCGATCAAGGCGATGGCTTCCTGTTGCCGCTCGGTTTCCCGGTGGCCATGGCCGGCCGTGAACTCCAGGGCGACCATGAGGTTCTCGATCACCGTCATGGTCCGGAAGGGCCGGGGGATCTGGAAACTGCGCGCGATGCCGCGTCGCGTGCGCATATAGGTGGGCAGGGCCGAGATGTCGGTACCCAGGAACGAAATCGTGCCTTTGTCGAGGCCGAGCACACCCGAGATGCAGTTGATCAGCGTCGTCTTACCCGAGCCGTTCGGTCCAACCAGGCCGAACCGCTCGCCGGGCCGGATCGCGACGCTGACCTCGTCGAGCGCGGTGAAACCGCCGAACCGCTTGGTTACTCGTTTCACATCGAGCAGGGGCTCACTCATGCCCGGCCTCCCGCATCGCCAGAGAAGCGCGCGCGCATCCGTCGGAACAAGCCGAGCAGACCTTCCGGAGCACCCACCACAAACAATATGAGCATCAAGCCGAGCACGAGCACGTTCACCTCCGAGGAGATGGTGACCGTCAGGAGCTGCTGGGTGGAGCCGAGCAGCAGCGCACCCAGAACGGGACCGATCCAATGGCTGGTACCGCCGATCAGGGACATGGCGAGCGCCGACACCGAGTAGTTCAGGTTGAAGGCGGAAGCGGGATCGGCAAACGACAGGTACATCGCGTTCGGTGCGCCCGCGGCACACATCAGCGCGCCGGAGACGACGCAGGCCAGCAGCTTCAGCTTCAAGGTCGGCACGCCGCTGCACGCTGCGGCCAGTTCGTCGTCACGTAGCGCTCGCAGACCACGGCCGATCCAGGAGCCCTGGATGAACCTGGCAAGCGCGACGGCGATCACCACCATGACGGCACCGTTGACGAACAGCATTTTGATGTAGCTGTCGAACGGTGCCGTTGCCGGCGGGCGGATCATCGGCATGCCGGTGGCGCCGCCGACGAACTTCCAGTTGATGATGAAGGTCTCGATGATGATGGTCAGCGCGATGGTGGCGATGGAAAAGAAGATGCCGCGCATCCTGAGGGTGAGCAGCCCGACCAGGAAACCCAGCAGTGCTCCCACCGCCGCGGCGGCCGCGATCTGAACCAGCAGCGGAGCGCCGGTCGCCTTGAACAAGAAGACGGCGGTGTACACCCCAAGGCCGAAGAATGCGCTGGTGCCGAAATTCACGTATCCGGCATACCCACCCAGGATGTTCCAGGCGGTGGCGAGTACCATGAACTGCAGGATCAGGTAGCCGGCAAAGAACGGATACTCGTTCTTGATCGCCAAGGTAGCGAACGCGGCAGCGCCTACGAACAGCGCCGCGGCGGTCCAGAATATCCATCCGCGCTCGGCCTGCTGCATGCGCCCTATCTCCCCATCAGGCCCTGTGGGCGCACGGCCAGCACCGCGAGCAGCATGGCAAACGAGATCGCCGGCGCCCACGATGCGCCGTAGAGGGTCAGCACAATCGACTCCACGACGCCGAGGATGATGCCGGCAATCAGCGTTCCCGACATGCTCCCCAAGCCGGCCATCACCACCACGCAGAATGTGCGGCCGATGTAGGCGCGATCGAGCGTGGGGTCGACCGGTGCAACGATGATGAGCAGAGCGCCGGCAGGACCGAGCACTGCCGTGGCGATGCCGAATGCCCATTGCTTGATGGCGATCGGGTTGGCTCCCATCAGGCGCAGCGCCAGCTCGTCCTGGGCGACCGCTCGAATGGCCCGACCGGTGAACGTGCGCGCCAGGTATAGGGCGAGCGCCGCCGTCAGGGTCAGGGCAACGCCGAAAGCCACGAGCAGGCGCAGGGGAATGCGCATGTCGCCAACGTCGATGCTCTTGCCGATGTAGAGGGCATGCACCGACCGCTGGTCGACGCCGAATACCAGAATGATGACGACCTCGATGACGAACGCGACGCCAAAAAAGAAAGCAATGCCGCGTACGCCAGCGTCGCCGCCGCGCCGCTCGAAGGTCTCGTAGTAGAGGCGGTAGGCGAACAGCCCGAACACAAAAAAGAGCGGCATCAACATCAAGCCGGCGATGATCGGATCGACGCCGTGCTGGTTGAGGATGTAGGCGCCGTAGGAGGCTAGCACCAGGAACGCAGGGTGAGCGACATGGGGTACGTCGAGCAGGCCGAACGATACCGACAGCCCGATGCTGACGGCTGCATAGAAGCAGCCAACCAGCAGGCCCAGCACCACGGCGTCCAGAAGCAACTCGAACGAGAACATGCGAACCTGGATCCCCCTCTCCGCCGCCTGCGTGGCGATGAAGAAACGGCCGGGGTGACGGTCACCCCGGCCCAAACCGTCCACGCGCAATGGACGGCACGACTGAGAAGACCTACTTGCGCGCCTTCTCGAACGGCACGATCACCTCGCCGGTCTTCACGTTCTCGGGGAACAGGATCACCTGTTTGCCGGCAGTCTTGAACTGCTCAAGGTTCTTGTCGACCACGCCACGGTATTGCGCCTGCAGGGTGGCTGACACCTTGCGTTCGCCGTCTGGCGAGAAGGCGATCGGACCGACGATCGTCTTGTGCTCGTTCTCGCGCAGGTATTTGGCGATTGCCTTCTGATCAAAGCCTTTGGTGGCATTGACGGCGGCTTCCACCATCTGGCCCATCGCGTAGCCAAACGGCGCCAGGTAGTAGCCGAGTGGATCAACCTTGGCCTCGGTGGCACGCGGAGCGTACTTGGCGAAGAACTCCTTGGTGCCATCGAAGAACATGCTCGGCTCGGGCAGCCAGCTGTTGTAGTTGATGACACCGTTGAGCAGCGCGCCCATCGATTCCAGGTTGGAGGCGAACTGCAACCCGACCATGCCGCCGCCGAAGATCTTGACGTTGTCGCCGACGCCGATTTCGTTGACGGCGCGCAGAATGCCAACCGAATCTGGCGGATAGGACGCCACGAACACCATATCAGGCTTCGCCGCCTTGAGGGCCCGGATCATGGCCGAGAACTCCACCGTGTTCGGCGGATAGTTCTGCTCATACACGATCGGGATTGAGCGCGCGCTGGCGACGGCCTTGGTGGTCTTTGCGACGTTCTGCGCGAACTCCTGATCGGCAGCGAGGATCGCGATCGACTTGGCGCCGGCCTTGGTGCCTATGTCGATGAAGGAAGCGGCCCAGCTGTCCGGCGGGCCCCAAGGCGCGTTGTTGAACCACATATCATGCTGCACCTTCGCGTTCACCTGAAACGAGAAGTTGCCGATCAGCACCAGGCCGCGCTCCTTGACGAATGGCAGGATCGGGGCCGTCTGCACGGAGGCGTAGGGCGCAAACAAGAGGTCGACTTTGTCGATGTCGACGAGTTTGGCGTAGATGGCCGGACTTTCGGCAGCGCTGGATTTGTCGTCGTAGACCACCAATTCCACCTTGCGGCCGAGCAAGCCACCCTTGGCGTTGATATCATCGCGCCAGATCTCAATGCCGATCAGAGATGATTTTCCGCCAGCGGCGAGACCGCCGGTGGCCGGCATGCTCATGCCGATCTTGATCGGCTGCTGAGCGATCGCCGTGGATGTGCAAAGCGGGGCTGCGAGCAGCAGCCCGAGCGCGGCAAGGATGCTTCTGCGTTTCACGATTTCCTCCACCGTTCTGTTGACTTGGCTTTCTGTGCTTCTGATTTAGCGTGGACGTTGCATGCGGCTCTATCGTCCGAACAACGTGCCGAACAACCCCTGCTTGGCGGGCTTGGCTGGAACGGCCTCATTGGCCTTGGCCTTGAAGATGGCCGCCGGATCTGCACCCACGCGTCCGGTCGCCTTGTCCACCGCGCTCTCGCGCGAAAGGGTCAGGTCGAAGCGCATGCTTGCAATGCCCTGCAAAGGACAGGCCGGGTCACTCTCCCGCAGCTCGGCTACCAGATCTGAAGACGAGCCGAACACCACGTCGTCGGCAATATGGGCATCGCCTTTGACGTAGAGCGCGGTCACGAGCTCGCGATAACCGGGCGCGCTGACCAGGAAGTGGATGTGGGCGGGCCGCATACCATGGCGACCTTGCGCCTGCACCAGCGCGCCGACCGGGCCGTCCATCGGGATCGAATAGCCGAGCGGACGCACGGTGCGGATCAGGAAGTTGCCCTGCGCATCGGTTGTGAATACGCCGCGGTAATCCGTGCCGCTGGCATCGACCTGGATGTCGTAGAGCCCGTCCGCGCCGGTCTGCCAGACGGACACCTGGGCATTGGCCAGCGCCTCGCCGCGCACGTTGGTCACCTTGCCCCACAAGGCTACCTCGGTGCCCGGGGTCACCTGGTTGGCGATCTGGGCGCCGGCCTCGAGCTTCGGCGCATTCTCACGGAAGAACGGACCGAGCAGGCTGGTGTGGGTGGCTTCCTCGACCGCGGTGCGATCGTGCAGGCCGTTCACCAGCGCCGAGAACCCCAGCGTGTCGGACAGCAGAATGAACTCCTGCCGCTCGGCCGTGCACATCTTGCCGACGGAAGTCATGAACTCGATGCCCTTGAGCCACTCGGCCGGCGTCAGGTTCACGTCGCGGGCAAAGGCGTGCAGATGCTTCACGGCCGCAGTCATGATCTCCTTGAGACGCGGATCGGACGTGGTGGCCATCTGCTCGAGGACAGCCTCGGTAATGGTCTCTGGTGTCAGCTCGTGCATAGGGTCCTCCGGGTAAAGCCGCCAGTCAGCGCTTGGGTACTCGGCCAATGGCGGCCAGGATGCGTTCGGGTGTGAAGGGTTGGGCGAAGACTTTAGCGCCGTGCGGGCGCAACGCGTCGTTGATGGCATTCATGATGGCGGCTGGCGCACCCGCGGTGCCGGCCTCGCCCGCCCCCTTGGCGCCGAGAAGCGACTCCTTGGTCGGTGTCTCGACATGGCCGACCTCGATGTCCGGCATCTCGGCTGCCATCGGCACGAGATAGTCGACCATGGAACCGACCGTGAGCTGGCCCTCCGGGCTGTAGGTGCAGTGCTCGAACAACGCGCCGCCGATGCCCTGCACCACACCGCCGCGCACTTGCTCGTCAACCAGCAGCGGATTGATGATGCGCCCGCAATCCTCGACGCACCAGTGTTTGAGGAGCGTGACCAGGCCGGTGTCGACATTGACCTCCAGGTGACTTGCCTGCACGCCGTTGGTGAAGGCGAATGGAAACTGCTTGGTGATGAAATGGCGAGTCTGCATCAGCTCGCGCGGCAGATCGGGCGGCAGTGTGTCGCCGCGGAAGTAGACGATACGGCCAAGCTCGGCAAGTGGCATGCGCACTGCGCCTGTTGCCTTGTCGACGATGTTGCCGAGCACGAGATCGAGGGCATCTGGCGCCGCCTGCAACATGGCGCCGGCAACATTGAGCGCCGCTTGTTTGGTGGCAATTCCCGCCTGCAGAGCGGCCTCACCACCAATACCCGCGCCGCGGCAGGCCCAGGTGCCGCCGCCGTAGGGCGTAGTGAGCGTATCGCCCGTGATGACCCGCACGACATCGATCGGGACGCCGACGGCCTCGGCGACGATCTGGCGGATGATGGCTTCCGTGCCCTGCCCCTGCTCGGTGACACCGGTGGCGGCGACCACCGATCCATCCGGGTCGATGCGTACGGTGCAACCATCCTGTGCCGAGATGCGCGCACCACCGATGCCGTACATGAAGGGTGACGGGTTGGTGAGTTCGATGAAGCTCGCGAAGCCGATGCCGCGATGCACACCCTCGGCGCGCAATAGCTGTTGCTGAGCGCGAAGGCCCCGGTAGTCCATCATGTCGACGAGCAACCCAAGCGACTTGACGTGCGAGAGGCCCTCGAACCGCATGCCGGCAGGCGATGTGCGCGGATAGGTGTCGTCCTGCATCAGGTTCTTGAGGCGGAAGGCTACCGGATCCATGCCCAATGCCTCGGCACCGAGGTCGACGAGGCCCTCGGTGACAGCCGTCGCAATGGGATGGCCGACGGCGCGATACTGACAGGTCGGCACCTTGTTCTGCAGCACCACCGTCGTCTTGGCGCGGTAGTTGGGGAAGTCGTACGGGCCGCCTACCAGGTTGACCACCTGATTGCCCTCCACCGCGCTGGTGCGCGGATAGACCGAGTAGGGGCCGATGCCGGTCAGATCGTCGATATCGAAGGCGGTGATGCGTCCCTGCGCGTCGATGGCCATGCGGCCCTTGATGCGGTGGTCGCGGGCGTGGATGTCGGAGCCGAAGCTCTCCAGCCGATCGGCCACGAACTTGACCGGGCGGCCCATGATCTTGGCGATCACCGCCACTGCCACCTCGTCCGGGTAGACGTGCACCT
>Ga0075428_100000690_pt1 | contig 34808 bp, 29 predicted proteins | sample RhiMetdeltSRZDD2_FD_75291 | JGI IMG/M metagenome (GOLD analysis project Ga0075428, IMG submission 75291) | Populus rhizosphere microbial communities from Tennessee, USA - Rhizosphere MetaG P. deltoides SRZDD2 | ecosystem: Host-associated > Plants > Roots > Rhizosphere > Soil | place: USA... | reverse complement strand
GAGGTGGTCTCGGCCATGCGGGATCTCGCTACCAGGACGCCTCTGCGCCAACCTTATCACCGGCGTCCCGCTGCGAGGAGCGTAACCGACGCGCTAGTCTTGGCTAAGCTAACTAAGGCGGCCGACCCGGGCCTCATTGTTTCCAGCCGATAGCTGCGAAAGCGACCGTAGCTCGGCTGGATGGAACACCAGACCACGAATCGGGGAGTCGGGAGTTCGAATCTCTTCGGGCGCGTCAAACTCCGCCGAATCTACGATTTCCGGCGCACGACTACTCGAGGCCACGACGGCAGAGATTCGTTGTCGTAGGAGAGGCGGTGTTGGGTGGCTCTCGGGCGTTCGCATCAGCGCATTGCTATGGACAGGGCGTTGACTGGAAGCCATCGCCCCTAACGCAGTCATTCGTCCTAGTATGCCTGAGGTACGGTCAGCGCGGCTGGAAGGTGGATAGACCTTCCGCGTACCCGATTCCATACCCGCAGATGCCCCGACTCCTCGCGCCCTGGCGGCTATGGAGAATCGGGTCTAATCGGGTATTATTGGGTATGGAATCGGATACGAAGGCACCCCCAGCATGAGGGAGCCCAAGTTTGCACTCGGCCCCGACCTCGTGAAGCTCATCGCCGAAATCGATGAGTTCAAAGGGAGGTGGGAGGCCCTTAAGACGCTGTCACCAGACCGTCTCAGCGCGCTCCGCAAGGTGGCCACCATCGAGAGCGTCGGCTCCTCTACGCGCATCGAGGGCGCGAAGCTATCGGATGCCGAGGTCGAGGACCTACTCTCACGGGCGATTTCCATTAAGTCCTTCAAGACGCGAGATGAGCAGGAAGTGGCCGGATATGCCGAGGCGATGGACCTCGTGTTCGAAGCCTACGCCGATATGCGTCTCACAGAGAACCATATTCGCCAACTACACCAGACCTTACTGCGTCACAGCGACAAGGATGCGCGCCATCGTGGCTCCTATAAGACGCTCTCCAACAATCTCGTTGCGTTCGATGCGGAGGGGCGGGAGATCGGCGTCGTGTTCGAAACGGCCTCGCCTTTCGAGACGCCGCGCGAGATGGAGGCGCTCGTCGCTTGGACGCGAAAAACGCTGGATGAGGAAGCACTGCATCCTCTCCTCGTCATCGCCGTCTTCATCGTGGCGTTTCTGGCGATCCATCCTTTTCAGGATGGAAACGGGCGGCTCTCGCGCGTGCTCACCACGCTCCTCTTACTGCGAGGGGGCTACGCCTATGTGCCGTACGCTTCGCTGGAGCGCGTGATCGAGGAAAACAAGGATCTGTACTACAACGCGCTCCGGCGTACGCAGACGACTCTCAAGAGCGAAACGCCGGATTGGGACCCTTGGGCGGGTTTCTTCCTGCGTTCCCTCAAGAGGCAGAAAGATAACCTTGCAGCGCGACTAGACCGTGAGCGGATCGCTCAGGGCAGCGAGGCCGATTTGCCGGAGCTATCGCTCCAGGTCCTAAAAGCGTTGCGGGCGAAAGAGCGCCTGACGATCGCGCAGCTTGAATCGATCACCAGCGCAAATCGAAACACGCTAAAAGTGCGTCTACGCGAACTGGTCGCAGATGGACGCGTGCGGCAGCACGGCAAGGCGCGCGCCACATGGTATTCACTATGAGTGCCGAGCCGCCGACCATCGACCGGGCACAACTCAGGTTATCATCTGCGAGCGGCCACAGAATTTTGCGTGGTTTCTGGGCGCGGGCGCATCAAGATCCGCGGGGCGGCCACGTCATACAGTGGCACAGATCACATCACGCGCCGGATCGCATGCAGGCCGAGGGTTCCGCCACAGGATGCGGTTGGGGTGTGGCTAGCCGTCCGGTGCTGGGCCGGCGAATTGCCTTACGGTGAGGTAACTCCCGAAGGACAGGATGACTACGAACTGCGCGGCGCGAGCTGCCTTTGTGCAAGCGAAGTCGCGTCGCGACCACCTCGGTCCTTTCCCTGTTGGCGAGGCGGCGGACTTTGTGCGGAGACTTTGGACCCGGCTCGAAGCGTCACCATCCGCGTCGCCTGACGTGATCCTACTCCTGGAGCGCCCTGTCGCGGAGGGACCGCAGCGCGACCCCGTCGCGCATCAATATCAACAGAGGCCCCCGTTATTTGGCGCGCTCCACGCGCCCCGGCGCGACCTCGAACAGTTCGGCGCGGGAGGCGATATCGCCGAACGCCGCCGGGTCGGCGCCGGTCATCCAGACCTGCGCCTTGAGCCGCTCGATCCAGTCGTAGAGCGCGCGCCGGCGCACCGGATCGAGATGCGCGACCACCTCGTCGAGCAGCAGAACCGGCGCAAAGCCCGACATCGCGGTGATGAGTCCCGCATGCGCCAGCACCAGCCGGATCAGCAGCGCCTTCTGCTCGCCGGTCGAGGCATCGGCGGCGGCGATTCGCTTGACCCGATGGGTCACGCGCAGGTCGCTCAGGTGCGGCCCCTCGAGCGTGCGGCCGGCGGCGGAATCGCGGGCGCGGTTCGCCTTAAGCACCGCGCGGTAGCGGTCCTCGAGCTCGACCGCGGGGGCCTCCGGCAGCGCGGATTCGATCAGGCCGTCGATCGCGATCTCGGCGGCGGGAAACTGCGAACCGTCTTCCGCCGCGGCCAGCGCCTCCGACAGTCGGCTCACGGTCTGCACACGCGCGGCGGCGACTGCAACCGCGATCTCCGCGGTCTCGTGCTCCACCGCTTCGAGCCACTGGGTATCCGGATTGGGACTTTCGAGCAGCCGGTTGCGCGAGCGCAGGCTGCGCTCCAAAGCGTTGACGCGGGAGTTGTGTCCGGCGTCGACCGCGAGTGTGAGCCGGTCGAGAAACCGCCGCCGCTCGGAGGCGGGGCCCGCGAATAGGCCGTCCATCGCCGGGGTGAGCCACACGACGCCGAGATGGTCGGCGAAGGTGGCAGCCGAAGCGACCGGCTCGCGATCGACGCGGCACTTGCGATTGTCGCTTTGCCCGTTGCGCGCTACCGGTTCGATGCCGGTGCCGAGCGTTGCCAGCCCGAGCCGGCCGTCGACCTCGGCCGCCACCGCCCAAGAGCCGTCGCCTTCCGCGAACGCCACCTCCTCCAGGGTCGCGCGGCGCAGGCCACGCCCGGGGCTCAGGAACGAGATCGTCTCGATCAGGTTGGTCTTGCCGGCGCCGTTCGGTCCGATGAGGACGATCGGTCCGGCCCCCGCCGTGAGGCTCGCGGCGTGGTAGCTGCGGAAGTTCGTCAGCGTAAGGCGGCCGATGCGGGCGGCATTCATGGGGCGCGCCCCGTGTAACCGCAAAATCTCGGGGAACCAAGCGCACCGCCGACCGTTGGTGCTTCAGAGCCGGCCTCGGAGCGTGCGATGAAGGACGATGTGCCAAGCCTCGAGCGCAGCGCGGAACGGCTCGCCCAGGCGATCGATCGCGTGCAGCACGACGTCGAAATGGTGGCGTTCTGGGCCTGTGCGTTCGGCGGGCTGGTCAGGCCTATTCCGGACTATCAGATCGAAGGGGTGACGCGACTTTCGCGCACGCCGAAAGCGCTTCCTCACACCCGCATCGGCATCAGCACATAGAGCGCGCCGCCGCCGTCGCGATCCTGGATCAGGGTCGGCGAGCCCGGATCGGCAAGCTTGAGCACCGCGCCCTCGCTGTCGATCTGGGCCGCAATGTCCAAGAGGTAGCGGGAGTTGAAGCCGATATCGAGCGGATCACCGTCGTATTCGACTTCCAATTCCTCGGTGGCGCTGCCTGAATCCGGGTTGGTGACCGACAGGAGCAGGCGCGGGCCGCTGAGCGACAGCTTGACCGCACGTCCGCGCTCGCTCGACACCGTCGATACCCGATCGACCGCGGCCTCGAAGTCCACCTTGTCGACCTGCAATTGCTTGTCGTTGGCGAGCGGGATCACGCGTGCGTAGTCGGGAAAGGTGCCGTCGATCAGCTTCGAGGTCAAAACCATGTCGCCGAGCGTGAAGCGGATCTTGCTCTGCGACAATTCAACCTGAACTTCGGCCTCGCCGTTCTCGATCAAGCGCTGCAGCTCGCCGACGGTCTTGCGCGGCACGATGATGCCCGGCATGCCGGCGGCGCCGGCCGGCGCCGCCAGCTCGTATTGCGCCAGCCGATGGCCGTCGGTCGCCACCGCGCGCAGCATCGCGGGATCCTTGCCCGGCGGATTGTGCAGGTAGATGCCGTTGAGATAGTAGCGCGTCTCTTCGGTCGAGATCGCGAACTGGGTCTTGTCGATCAGGCGCTTGAGGTCGCCGGCCGCAACCGTGAACTTGTGGGTCATCTCGCCGGCCGCGAGGTCGGGGAAGTCGCTTTCCGGCAGCGTCTGCAGCGTGAAGCGCGAGCGCCCGGCGCGGATCGCCAGACTGGCGCGGTCGCCCAGCGCCTCGATCACCACCTGCGAGCCCTCGGGAAGCTTGCGCACGATCTCGTAGAACATGTGCGCCGGCACCGTGGTGGCGCCTTGCACCGCCACCTCGGCCGCGATCGGCTCGATCACCTCGAGGTCGAGATCGGTCGCCTTCAGGCTGAGCTGCGAGCCGGCGGCGCGCACCAGCACATTGGCCAGGATCGGAATGGTGTTGCGCCGCTCGACCACCCGATGCACGTGTCCAAGGGACCTGAGCAGCTCCCCACGCTCTACCGTGACCTTCATGTCCGACCCCGCTTAAGCCAACGGAACTCCGCCCGGACGTTGAAGTGGCGGCCTGCCGATCCGCCGCGTTCCCGAAGACGCCGCGGACGAGGGGCGCCCGCCGGGGGAGCAAAGTGGCGTGCTGCGGCGGATTCGGCAAGCCCACCCGCGTTCTGCGCACGGGTTTTGCGCGAGCCTGCGGGCGACCGGCTACGTCTCGTTGCAGATGCGAGGAGGCAGGCCACCGGGCGTTCTGCGTGCCGAGCTGCTCCGCGATCGGCGGCCGAATTCCCCGTAGCTACTCCATCAGCATCCGCTTCAGGGTCTCGATCTCGTCGGCGAGCACCCTGTCGGTATCGGTCAGGGACTCGATCTTGCGGACCGCATGCAGGACGGTGGTGTGGTCGCGGCCGCCGAACCTGCGGCCGATCTCGGGCAACGAGCGCAGCGTGAGGGTCTTGGCCAGGTACATCGCAATCTGGCGCGGCCGCACGACGTTGGCGGTGCGGCGCGACGACAGCATGTCCGAACGGCTGACATTGTAGTGCCGCGCGACGGTGCGCTGGATATCCTCGATCTTGACCCGTTTCGGCTCTTGCGGCCGGACCAGGTCGCGAACGGCCAGCTCCGCCATCTCCATGGTGACCGGCTGGCCGGTGAGCTTGTTGTGCGCCAACAGCCGATTGAGCGCGCCGTCGAGGTCGCGGCCGTTGTGGGTCACGGTCTTGGCGATAAAGACGAGCACCGGCGGGGGCACGTCAAAACCCGGATGATGCACGCGCGCGGCCCCGACGCGGGCCTGCAGGATTTCCAGCCGCAGCTCCTCCTCGAGCGAGCCGATCTCGACCACCAGCCCGCCGGCGAGCCGCGAACGAACGCGGTCCTCGAGGGTCTCGAGGTCGTTCGGCGGCCGGTCGGCGGCGACCACGACCTGGCGTCCGGAGTCGATCAGCGCATTGAGGGTGTGACAGAACTCGGCCTGCGTCGTTTTGCCCTGCAGGAACTGCAGATCGTCGATGATGAGCAGGTCGATCCCGCGCAGCGCTTCCTTGAAGGCGAGCGCCGTTTGGGTCTTCAGCGCGGAGACGAAGCCGTACATGAACTTTTCGACGGTGAGATAGAGCGCCTTGCGGTCGCGCCCATTGCCGGCGCTGGCGACCGCCTGCAGCAGATGGGTCTTGCCGAGCCCGACCCCGGCGTGAATGTAGAGTGGATTGAACATCACCGGGTCGCCGCGCCGCGCCCTCGCGACCTGCTTGGCGGCAGCATGTGCCAAGGTGTTGGAGCGGCCCACCAGGAAGGTCTCGAACGTCAGGCGCGGATCGAGCGGGGAGCCGCCGTAGGCCTCCGGGTTCGAGCCAAGCCGTGGTTCGGAATTCCGCGCCTCGGGTTCCGACGCGGTCCCGCGGGTTTCGCGTCCGCTCCCTGGGCAGCACTCCGCAGCCTTGCCTTTGACCGGCAACGGACGCAGCACCGCCGAACGGACCGCGAGGTCGATGCGCTGGATCGTCGGGTCCTCAGCCTGCCAGCAAGCCAGCACGCGTTCCGCATAGTGCGCCAAAATCCAGCTCTTGAGAAAGCGCGTCGGAACCGAAAGTCTGACGCCGTCGCCCTCGACCGCCTCCATCTCCATGCGCGCGAACCAGCTGGAGAAGATGTCCTCGCCGACCTCGATGCGCAGGCGTCGCTTGACACGCGCCCACCCGCTCTCGTCGGCACTGGTGTCCGCCGCCGCTGCAGGAAGGGGAAAACCGACTGCCGCCGAGCCCATCGGGGTGCCCGCATGCGACTGCTTGAGCATCGCTCTCTCCGGCCAAGGCAACTGAAACTGACGAAACGGCGCGGCTTCACCCGCCTGCGCGGGCACGCCCCCCACAGATCAACGAGAAAGGTCAGCTCAAGGATGGCGGGGCGGCGGAGCCGTCGCCCGAGACAAGACTCTTGCCGGCTGCAGTTCTCCGGCGTCTCGATCCCGCGGCGTGCCCCCGCGCGTTGCTCCAGCCCCGAAGGTCGCGATGGCCACGTGGCGAAGCCGCGTGCGGCTCGCCACCCCCAATCCGTGCCAAACTGCAGTCATGACGCCCCCTGTCCCGCGTGACGAGGTCACGTTGGCCATGTTGTTCCCGTCTTTTTTATTCAAGCCGCCGGTTAGCCGGCGAATTCAAGAACGCGGTAAGATACGGTAACGATCAGTCCAAGTGTTACGTACACGCGTTGCTACCGGCACCAAGTACTGGACCCCTACTTCGCCGCATGAAGACTAATGCGTCTTTGGCCGATGGGCGCGAATACGCACCTTTTCTTGAAGACTTTCACCCGGCGGGCGAAAGGGACCTGAAAGATACACGGCGCTCGCGGAACCGCAACGCGTTTTCTAGGTGCCGGGGCGAGGAACGGGCGCCGTCCTCCGAGGTGCGGCCCGGGCCGTATGACAACAGTTTGAATCCACGTCGCAATTGTCACCCTTGCACATTCGCCACACTGTGATCCCGTTGTCACAAATCGCTTAACAAATTGGTGACGGGGTATCGACTTTCAAAGTCCTCTTCTTCGCTTGCTGACTAAGCTCTTATCCGATCGTCGATTTCTTTGCTCAATCCGGTCGCGTAGCCCTCACGCCGGGGGGCGTTGTGACGGCTGTGCGACATTGCCTCGGGCGCGCAGGAGTGCGGGCCGGACCCGAATGGTCACCAGCGCACGGGGCCGATTCCACCGCAGCGGAGGAACCCTACTGGGCTAGCTTCGCGATCTGGTGGGTGAGACGGGAGATCTTGCGACTGGCGTTGTTGCGATGGATCACGCCCTTCTGGGCAGCGCGCACCAGCTCGGGCTCCGCCTGCTGCAACGCCGCCAGCGCCGATCCACGGTCGCCGGAGGCGATCGCCTCCTCGACCTTGCGAACGGCAGTTCGCATTCGGGTCCGCCGTGACTTGTTGATTTCGGTGCGGCGCGCGATCTTTCGGGTCGCCTTCTTGGCGGAGGTGGTGTTGGCCATCGTCCTCTCGTGTCTCAAGCCTCGCCAATGGTGGTAACGCCGTGTGCAGGGTTGCACACCAGGGAACGCGCCAAATGGCCGGAAGCGGACGCTTATAGTGAGGGGGCCCGGTCGCGTCAACGACAGGCGAGCGCAAACTCACGCCACCTGCCGGGCCAGCAGGTTATCGTGCCCGGCGACCACGGCGGCCCGGTCGGCCGGCGAGAATGCTGCCAGCGGCGGCATGACCCGGGCCCAGGCCGGATCGTCGTGGATATGGGCGACCAGCGCCTTGACGCCGGCTACCAATGGCTTGCCGTCGAACAGCTTGCGGATCGCGACGGCCGTTTCGAGTGCACCCCTGTCGCCCAGGCGCCAAGCCCGCGCGCAGAGGTCGGCATTGACGTTGGCAGTCGCCGAGATGCAGCCCGCGAAGGTGCCGTCGCGTGCCTCCAGGAGCGCGGCTTCGGTGGAGGGGAAGACGTCGAAGTCGGGGGCGATGGCGGCCGCCTCGCGCGCGTAGGGCATATCGCCGGAGGAATCCTTCAGGCCGGCGATGCGGCGGCCGTGCGTCTCGCGCAGGCGGCGGAGCAGGGGCACGTGCCACGGCACCGCCGACATGCCGGGGAAATGATAGAGGTAGATCGGGATCGGTCGGTCGTGGGTCGCCTCGACGATCGCCGCCACATAGGCCTGCAATCCGTCGTCCGGCACGTTCTTGTAATAGAAGGGCGGCAGCACCAGCGCACCGCCGAAGCCGAGGCCGGCGGCGTGCCTGGTCAACGCGATGGCGTCGGCCAGCGAGGCGGCGCCGGTGCCGACCATCAGCCGTTCGAGCGCGAGGCCGGCGTCCTTGTAGGCGGTCATGACCCGCTGGCGCTGAGCGAGCGAGAACGAGGTCGCTTCGCCGGTCGTTCCGAGCACGTTGAGCCCATCGCACCCGACGTCGAGCAGATACTTCGCCAGCGAGATCGAGCGGGCGACGTCAGGCTCGCCTTGCGCATCGGCGGCAGTCGGTATCGCGGCGATCACGCCACGCAGGCTTGGCGGCTGCACTGCAGGTCTCCCGAATTGCTTTGAGCCGATTGTCGCACGTTTTTGCGGTCGCGAGAAAGGCCGCCACGCAGGTTGCTGTGCGTGCCGCCGAAGCGGCCGATGAAAGCGCGCCGACCATCTGCTAGCGTCGCGCCCATGGACATCGCCTCGCCCGCCGGCGACCCGCTTGACGCTGCCGCGGCCGACGCGCCGACGCGCGTCACGCCGATGATGGAGCAGTACGTCGAGATCAAGACCGCCAATCCCGACTGTCTGTTGTTCTACCGGATGGGCGATTTCTACGAACTGTTCTTCGAGGACGCCGAGATGGCGAGCCGCGCGCTCGGCATCGTGCTCACCAAGCGCGGCAAGCACCTCGGCCGCGACATTCCGATGTGCGGGGTGCCGGTCGAGCGCGCCGACGAGTATCTGCACCGGCTGATCGCGCTCGGGCACCGCGTGGCGGTGTGCGAACAGCTCGAAGACCCGGCGCAAGCGCGCAAGCGCGGCAACCGCAGCCTGGTGCGGCGCGACGTGGTGCGCCTGGTCACGCCCGGCACGCTGACCGAGGACAGCCTGCTCGATGCCCGCCGCAACAACTACCTGGTGGCGGTGGCGCGCGTGCGGGCATCGTCCCACGGCGATGGCGGGCAGTTCGGGCTCGCCTGGATCGACATCTCGACCGGCGAGTTCGGGGTCGCCGAGCGCGACCGGCTTGGGCTTGCTGCCGAGCTGGCGCGGCTCGATGCCGGCGAGATCATCGTCTCGGACGCGCTCTATGGCGATGTCGAGCTCGCGGGCTATTGGCGTACGCTGGCGGCCGTGATGCCGCTCGGGCGCGACGTGTTCGACGGCGCCACGGCAGAGCGGCGGCTCGCCGACTACTTCGCGGTCGCCACTACCGCCTCGTTCGGCGCGCTGTCGCGGCTCGAGCTCACCGCGGCAGCGGCCTGCGTCACCTATATCGAGCGGACGCAGATCGGCAGGCGGCCGCCGCTGTCGCCGCCGGTGCGCGAGCAGGCGGGCGCGACGCTGCAGATCGACGGCGCGACGCGCGCGAATCTCGAGCTGATGGCAACGCTTGGCGGCGAGCGGCGGGGCTCACTGCTCGCCGCCATCGACCACACCGTCAGCGCTGCCGGCTCGCGCCTCCTGGCGCAACGGCTGGCGGCGCCGCTGACCGATCCCGAGGCGATCGCGCGCAGGCTCGATGTGGTCGCCAGGCTGGTATCGGATGCCGCCGCGCGTAACGAGCTGCGGCGTAGGCTGGCGGCGGCCCCCGACCTTGCCCGGGCCTTGTCGCGTCTGGTGCTCGGCCGCGGTGGTCCGCGCGACCTCGCAGCCATTCGCGACGGCCTGGCCGCGGCCGCCGCCGTCGCCGAGCGGCTGGCGGCGTTGGCCGACCTGCCGGCCGAGATCGCGCAGGCGCAGGTGGCCTTGCGCGGTGCCGATCCGGCGATCGCGCAGGAGCTTGCGCGCGCGCTCGCCGACGAGCTGCCGGCATTCAAGCGCGACGGCGGCTTCATCCAGGGCGGGTACCACCCGGCGCTCGACGACGCGCGGGCGCTGCGCGACGAGTCGCGCCGCGTGATCGCATCCCTGCAGGCGCGCTACGCCCAGGAGAGCGATATTCGCTCGCTGAAGATCCGCCACAACAACGTGCTGGGGTACTTCGTCGACGTCACTGCCCAGCATGCCGAAAAGCTGCTGACGCCGCCGCTCAATGCGCGCTTCATCCACCGCCAGACGCTCGCCGGGCAGACCCGCTTCACCACGACCGAGCTCGGCGAGCTCGAGGCCAAGATCGCAACCGCCGCAGAGCGCGCGCTGGCAATCGAGCTCGACACGTTCGACCGGCTCGCGAACGCGGTGACGGCGGCGGGCGACGCCGTCAAGCAGGTGGGTGCGGCACTAGCCGGGCTCGACGTCGCCTGCGGGTTGGCGGCGCTGGCGACGGCGCGCGACTACGTCCGGCCCGAGGTCGTGCCCGGGCTTGATTTCCACATCGAGGGCGGCCGGCATGTGGTGGTGGAGCAGGCGTTGCTCGACGCCGCCGGCCCGTTCGTGCCGAACGACTGCAACCTGTCGCCGCCGGCGCAGGCGGCTGCCGGCCGCATCTGGCTGGTCACCGGCCCGAACATGGCCGGCAAGTCGACGTTCCTGCGGCAGAACGCACTGATCGCCTTGCTGGCGCAAATGGGCAGTTTCGTGCCGGCGAAACGCGCCCGCCTCGGTGTCGTCGACCGGCTGTTCTCGCGTGTCGGCGCGGCCGACGACCTGGCGCGAGGCCGCTCGACTTTCATGGTCGAGATGGTAGAGACGGCGGCGATCCTCAATCAAGCAAGCGCGCATTCGCTGGTCATCCTGGACGAGATCGGTCGCGGCACCGCCACCTTCGACGGCCTCTCGATCGCGTGGGCGACGATCGAGCACTTGCATGAGGTGAACCGCTGCCGCGCGCTGTTCGCCACCCATTTCCATGAGCTGACCGCCCTTGCGGCAAAACTTCCGCGGTTGTTCAACGCCACCGTGCGGGTGAAGGAGTGGCAGGGCGACGTCGTGTTCCTGCATGAGGTGACGGCGGGCGCGGCCGACCGCTCGTATGGCATTCAGGTTGCCAAGCTCGCCGGCCTTCCGCGCGCCGTGATCGAACGCGCCCAGGTCGTGCTGGCCGAACTCGAAGCGGAAGACCGCACCTCGCCGGCGCGGCGGCTGATCGACGATCTGCCGTTGTTCGCGGCCGCCGCGCCGCGTCCGCGGTCGCCGGCATCGGCACCGGGGGCAGCCGTGGAGGAGTTGATAGCGGCGCTGGCGGCGCTCGAGCCCGACGACATGTCGCCGCGCGAAGCGATCGAGGCGCTCTATGCCCTCAAGGCGAGGCTCGCGGGCGCCAAGCGGGGCTGAGCGCCCGCGATCGGGGAAATCAGCGCGCCTGCGCGCGCCGCCGCAGCGAAAACAACAGCAGGTTCCAGCCGACACAGATCGCCAAACCGATCGTCAGCGCCGCCGGCACGCCCAGCGGAACGGCCGTCAAGTGCAGCGCGCCGAGCGCGATCTGGAACCCGACCAGCCCGGCAATACTGTGCGCCATCACGGCGGCGGTCGGCGGCCTGCCGACGCGCGGCGGCAGGATCAGGATCAGGCCGGTGAACACGACCGGAAAGCCGGCCAGGATGCCGGTGGCATAAGGGCCGAGGGCGTCGCTCAGGACGACCACGGCAGCTACCAGCGCCGAGACCATTGCGGCGCGCAGCGGGACGTCATACCAGCGCCGCCGCGGCGGCGGCATGCGCGCGTGGCGGAACGGGCGGCTCATCACGATGCAGGCCGCGAACACCACGGCCGCCAGCAGCGCGGCGCGCACAATGGTCCAGCCGACCAGGCCGGAGCAGAGCGCGAACGCCAGCCAGGCGGTTTGCGCGGCCAGCAAGCCCGCGACCTGGCCGTACCGTTGCGCGAGCGCGTAGGCGAGCGCAAAAAGCGCCGCCCCGATCGTGGCGACGAAGGTTGCGAGCGCGCTTTGGGCGATGAAGGCAGCGTCGTGATCGAGCGAGAGGAAGACGTAAGCCGGGCCGGTCGACACCGGCAGCGTCGCGATCAGCGAGCCGATCAGTGGCCCGGCCCGCTCCGCAACGACGCCGCCACCACGATGCCGGCGGTGACCAGCATCTTGGCGGCAAGCGCGAGCCAGAACGCGAAGTCGGGGGCCACGGACAGCGGCGCGGTCATTCGAGTGTCATCCCGGCCAAGCGAGCGCAGCGAGCGCGAGTGCTCGCTCGGGCCAGGGATGACGCTCGGAGGTTACGCGCGCTTCAGTGTCACCTCGACCGGCGGGCCGGAACGGATGGTCTGGTAGACGACGCAATAGCGCTCGGTGAGCTTGAGCAGCTGGTCGAGCTTGTCCTGTGGCGCATCGGTGTCGAGCTCGAACCGCAGCCGGATCTGCGCGAAGCCGACCGGCGCCTCTTTGGCGACGCCGAGGGTGCCGCGAAAATCGAGGTCGCCTTCGGCCGCGACGGTGCCCGCCTTGAGCGGGATGTCGAGCGCGGTTGCGACCGCCTTCAGGGTCACGCCGGCGCACGCGACCAAGGCCTCCAGCAGCATGTCGCCGGAGCAGAGCTCGAGCCCGGAGCCGCCGGTCGCCGGATGGAGCCCGGCGACCGCCAGCGCGCGGCCGGTCTCGACCTTGCAGGCGATGTGGCTATCGTCGAGCGTGCCGCGCGCCTTCAGGGTGATGAAAGCGGCCTGCGGCTCGCTCCTGTAGCGCTCCTTGATCGGCGCCTGCATGGCGCGCAGCGCGGTTGCGTCCATCGGTTTCTCCTTATGCCGCCGGGGTGAGCACCACACGGCCGACGATCTTGCCGGCGCGCAGATCATTGAGCGTGACGTTCACCTCCTCGAGCGGGCGCGTGCGAATCGGCACCGGCGGCATGCCGGTGCGCTTCACCAGATCGAGGAGCTCCGCCATGTCGGTCTGACTGCCGACGTAGGAGCCGCGCAGCGTCATGGCGCGCAGGGGCAGGTACGGCGTCGGCACGGTGACGTCGCCGCCGTAGAGGCCGACCACCACGACGGTGCCGCCTTTGATGATGCTGTTGACCGCGAGCCCGACGGTCGAGCCCGCGCCGACGAAATCGATCACCGCCCAAGCGCCGCCATCGGTCGCGGCCTGGATCTGCTGCACGGCATCGGCAGCGCTGCCGTCGATCGCCTTGTTGGCGCCGGCCTTGATGGCAGCCTCGCGTTTGCCGGCATCGATGTCGACGATGATGACGTCGTTGGCGCCCATCTTGCGGGCGAGCGTCACGCCCATCAGGCCGACGCCGCCGGCGCCGATGATGACTACGGCCTCGTCCTTGAGCGTGGCGGAAACCTTCTTGAGCGCGCTGAACGCCGTCACGCCGGAGCAGGCGAGGGGCGCCGCCTGCTCGGGCTTGAGATTGCCGATGTCGAACAGATGGCGCGGATGCGGCGCCAGCAGGTGCGTCGCATAACCCCCTTGCGAGAACACGCCGACGTTCTGCGGCTTGAGGCAGAGGTTCTCGTCGCCGCGCTGGCACACCTTGCACTGGCCGCATCCCATCCACGGATTGACCAGGCGCACCTCGCCGACCTTGACGCCCTTGGCCTCCGGGCCGAACGCGACGACCTCGCCGACGTTCTCATGCCCCATGGTGAGCGGCAGCTTGATGCCGCGGTCGGCGAGCATCAGCCGCTTGCCGCCCCCGATCTCGTAGTAGCCGTCCCAGATGTGCAGGTCGGAGTGACACACTCCGGCGGCGAGCATCCTCAAGAGCACCTGCGTGCCCTCGGGCTTCGGGGTCTCGCGCTCACGCATTTGCAACGGTGCGCCGCATTCGCAGACCTGAAAACTACGCATCCTCATTTGTCGGTCTCCTCCCGAGTCGCCGGGGCCGGACCAGCCGCCGCACTGGCGGCGAGCGGTTGTCCTGACCACGAACGCCCTGACACCCGAACAGGTATAAAGCCGTGGATGTTTCGGACAAGCCCAGGCGCGAGCGGTCTCACCACCAGAGCGCGGCGCCCGCGCTCGCGCGGGTCTCGCGGTCGTCGGTGACGGCGGTGCGCTCGAGCGAGCGATCGAGCGCCGCCAGCACCCGGCGCTTGACGAAATCGAAGGCGGCGGACTGGCGGTCGCGCGGTCGCGGCAGGTCGGCCCTGATCTCCGCGAACACGCGCCCCGGGCGCGGACGCATGACGACGACGCGGTCGGCAAGCACCACCGATTCATCGACGTCGTGGGTGACGACGATCAGCGTCGGCTTGAGGTCGGCCCACAGCGAGAGCAAATGGTCCTGCAGGTCGACGCGGGTGAAGGCGTCGAGCGCCGAGAACGGCTCGTCGAGCAGCAGCACCTCCGGGCGCGGCACCAGCGCGCGCGCGAGCGCGACCCGTTGCGCCTGACCGCCGGAGAGCTCGCGCGGCCACATCCGCGCCTTGTCGGCAAGGCCGACGCGGTCAAGCGCCGCCGCGACGCGCTCGGCGCGCTCGGCCTTGGGCCGGTCGGCCAGTCCGAAACCGACATTGTCGGCCACGCTCAGCCACGGTAGCAGCCGCGGTTCCTGAAACACGATGCCGATCTTCTCGTGCGGCGCGGTGATGGTTTCGCCGTCGAGCGAGGTCTTGCCGTTGCTCGGATGGTCGAGACCCGACACCAGGCGGAGCAGGGTCGACTTGCCGCAGCCGGAGCCGCCGACCACTGCCACGATCTCGCCCGGCTCGACCGCAAGCGAGATGCCGTCGAGGGCATGCACGCGGTTCGCGTAGATCTTGCTGACACGATCGATCGACAGCATGGGCTAGCTTCACGTGCGGGCGCCGAACGCATCCTGCCAGCGCAGGAATGGCTCGGCGGACAGCGAGAGGATCGTGTCGGTCGCCTTGCCGAGCATCGCGAAGGCGAGGATCGCGGCGACGATCTGCGCCGGCTTGCCGAGCTGCTGGCCGTCGACCAGCAGGTAGCCGAGACCTTCGGATGCGCCCATGAATTCCGCCGCCACCACGAACATCCAGCCGAGCCCGAGGCCGGCGCGCAGCGACACCACGTAAGCCGGCAGCACCGCCGGCAGCAGGATGCGGCGCACCAGCGCCGGGCCGGAGAGGCGGAAGATCCGCCCGACCTCCACGATCTTGCGGTCGACGGCAACGATCGCGCCCATGACGCCGAGGTAGACCGGAAAGAACACGCCGACGGCGATCAGCGCGACCTTGGAGGTCTCGAAGATGCCGAGCCAGAGGATGAAGAGCGGGATCCAGGCGATCGACGGAATGGCGCGCAGTGCCTGCAGCGTGGGATCGAGCAGGCGATGCATCAGGGCGGAATAGCCCGCGAACGCGCCCAACAGCGTGCCGGCGACGACGCCGAAGCCGAAACCCGCCGCCACTCGGAGCACGGTCGCGCCGGCGTGGCGCTGCAATTCGCCCGACTGGGCGAGCTCGCTAAGCGTCTGAAAAATCACCGATGGCGGTGGAACCAGGCGCCCGTCCGAAACGCCGGCACGGACCGCAAGCTCCCACGCCACCGCGGCTCCCACCGGCAGAGCCAGGCCGAGCGCGGGACCCGCGAGACGGACCAGGCCGCCGGCGAGCGTCGGTGCGCGGGCGGCGCGTTCGACGGCAGGGCGATCGGCCGCGACGGTCATCTGGGCAAGAGACATGGCATGCGATCCGATTGCAATGGTCGTCATTCCAGGGCGCGGGCGCCAGCCCGCAAGCCCGGAATCCATTGCGCCGCAACGCTTGGGGCATGGATTCCGGGTTCGCCGCTGCGCGGCGACCGGAATGAGACAAGCCTCAATGCGTGAGCGGCACGCTGGCGTCGATCAGGGCCTCGACCGTCGCCTTGACGTCGACGCTCGCAGGCACCACGCCGGCTTGCTGCAGCGCCAAGCCGGCGGCAAGGATCGACTCCTTTTGCGGCGCGCCGATCTTCGAATGGGTGAGCTCGGTGCGCTCCTTGAGCTGCTTGTCGACGACCGCCTCCGGCAGCTTGGTGGCGGCGATGAACACACGCTTCACCTCGGCGTAGTTCGCGAGCGAATACTTGCGCGCCTCCTCGTAGACGGCGAGCACGCGCTGCACCAGATCCGGGTGATCCTTCAGGAACGCCTCGCGCACATTGAGCACGCCCCAGGTATTGGCCTCCGGCTTGCGGAAGAACAGCCTGGCGCCGTCCTCGACTTCCGCCTGCGCCATCATCGGATCGAGACCGGCCCAGGCCTGCACATCGCCGCGGATCAGCGCGGTCTTGCCGTCGGGGTGCTGCAGCAGCACCGGCGTGATGTCCTTCTCGGTCAGGCCAACGCTCTGCAGCGCGCGCACCAGGAAGATGTGTGGATCGGTGCCACGCGTGACCGCCACCCGCTTGCCCTTGAGGTCCTCGATGCGGGTGATCTTGGAGTCCTTGGTCACCAGCGCGGTCCATTCGGGGCGCGAATAGACGTAGATCGATTTGATCGGGTTGCCGTTGATCTTGGACACCAAAGCGGCGGCGCCGGCGGTCGAGCCGAAATCGATCGACGAGGCGTTGAGGAACTCCAGCGCCTTGTTGGAGCCCAGCGTCTGTACCCACCGGATCGCAATGCCGTCCTTGGCGAATTCCTTCTCCAGCAGGCCCCGTTCCTTGAGCACCATGGAGACCGGATTGTAGGTCGCCCAGTCGAGCCGGATTTCCTTCGGTTTTTCGGCCGCGCTCAGGCTCGCGGTCGGCGTGAGGCCGGCCAAGAGGGCGAAAACGAATACGGAACGTCGGGTCAGAAGAGTCACCAGAAACCTCCATTCTTGCAGGCTGCGTTCGCCAAAGCGAACGTCGCCGGGTGGATGGAGGCGGGGCTTGCCCCGCCCTCAGCTGGCGTCGGGGCTGGCCCGGCGCTTTAGCTGCATTTGTTGAGCGCCCGCAAGCTGCTGCTCAAATCGGCGCTATTTCGTCGATCTATCGACTCGGCGCGGGCGCGTCAATGGTCCCGCCGAGGCCCGCGGAGACCCTTTGCTCGCGGCGATGTGCACGGGAACGTGAGGGGAGAACGTTCTTTATGCCGGACGCTTTGTCCAAAGAAAATTATTCTCGCATCGCACCGAAGTCCCGCGAGCGTGACGCTGTCGACGGCGGCGGTCAGGTCCGTCCGACGGCCGCGGCCAGAGTCGGGACCAGCAGGGCCGTGAGGATGCCAGTCAGGCCCATGGCCAGGGCGGCGAAAGCCCCGGCGGTGTCGTTCTCCTGGAAGGCTTGCGCGGTACCGATGGCGTGCGCCGTCGTGCCGATGGCGACGCCGCGGACGGCGGGGTCGTCGATGCGCAGCAGGCCAAGCAGGCCGCGCGCCATGACGGCTCCCGATATGCCGGTCATAGTCACCGTGAGTGCAAACAGCGCGACCGGGGCTCCCGTGGTGTCGGCGATGCCGATGGCGATCGCCATCGTGGCCGACTTGGGCGCAAGCGCGAGCAGCACCTCGGGCGAGGCGCCGAGCGCCCAACCGATCGACACCGCGGAAGCAATGGCCGTTATGCTGCCGCACAGCACCGCAAGCAGCAGCGGGAACAGCATGGTTTTCAGCCGCCCGAGCTGATCATGAAGCGGGATCGCCAACGCCACCGTCGCCGGGCCGAGCAGGACGTGCAGGAGCCGGACGTTGTCGAAATAGGTTTCATGCGAAGTGCCGGTGAGCAACAGCAGGCCCCCGACAAACGTCACGCAGAGAAGCACCGGATTGGCACACGGATTAAGATTGCTTCGGCGGTAGACAGCACGGGCCGCCTGATAGGCCAGCAAAGTCACGATCAACCATAGCAGCGGCACGCCTGAAAGGCGCGCCCACATGTCGGCCGAAGTCGGCACGATGGTCAGCGCTTGCGGCAGTTGGCGAGCGACTGACGCAGGGTGAGCGCGGTCACGGTCATCGTCAGCGCCGAGCCGGTGATCACCGCGACCAGGATGGGCAGCCACTCTGCCGTGAGCCGGTCGAGCTGAGTGATCAGTCCGGTCGTGGCAGGCAGCACCAGCAGCATGAGATGTCGCGTCAGAGCGCCGGCGGCAACGCGCAGGTCCTGCGCCAGGCTCGGTCGCCAGGTGCAGGCGGCGACCAGCAGGATCATCCCGACCGCCGGGCCGGGCGCAGGCAATGTCAGCCCGCGAACAATGATCTCGCCGGCCAGCTGGAACATCAGCAACCAGGTACATGCGGCAATCATCGCGCTCTCCTTGCCGATCGGGCGACGACGAGGCTAGGCTCAATGTGGTTCATCCGATAGGACCAATCGATGACTTTCGTACAGACCACTTTGCAGCGTCGCCGGGCGTCCGCCGTGGCCCTGGCGGGCTTTCCGCTGTGGCAGGTGGAGCGCAATGGCGGTACCGCCATCTTCCGACAGATCCACCGTCAGATCGGCGCCGCGATCCTTGCCGGTGCACTGCCGCCGGGATCGCGGCTGCCCTCCACGCGCGTTCTTGCCGAACATCTGGCGGTCGCGCGCGCATCGGTTGTGTCCGCCTATGAGCAGCTTCTGGCGGAGGGCTATGTGGCCGGAAGAATCGGCTCGGGGACTTATGTGTCGGCCGACATTCCGCTGCCGATCGACGGCGGCTCGCGCCAACACAGGCCGTCGGCGAAGGGCCGGCGCGCTCTCGCGGCGCCGCGGCCGAAACGGCTGCCCGAGCCGGAATTCGAGAATGACGTCCGGCCGTTCAGCATCGCCCGCACGCTCGCCGATGCGCAGACGATGGAGGCATGGCGCCGACTGAGCAATCGTGCCCTGCGCGCCTATGGGTCGGTCCATTTTCAATACGCCGATCCGCGTGGATTGCCTGAGCTGCGTCAGGTGATCTGCGACTATGTTCGCGCAACGCGCGCGGTGCGATGCGAGCCCGCCCAGATCATCGTCACCGCAGGCACGCAGCAGGCGATGGACATCGCGATACGGGCACTGCTGCGGCCGGGCGACGAGGTGCTGGTCGAGGAGCCGTGCTACCCGCTGGCGCATTCAACCTTGGCGGCGGCAGGTATGACGATCCGGTATGGGCCGGTCGATGCGCAGGGCTTCGACATCGCTTCCGGGCTGCGCGCAGCAGGACGGGCGCGCGCCGCATTCGTCACCCCTTCGCATCAGTTCCCGCTCGGCGTCGTGATGTCGATGGCTCGCCGGCTGGCATTGCTGACATGGGCCCGGGAGACTGGCGCCTGGATCATCGAGGATGACCATCAAAGCGAGTTCCGGTATGCCGGGCGCCCGCTGGCGTCCCTGCAAGCCCTCGATGAGGCGGACCGCGTCATCTATGTCGGCAGCTTGAACAAGGTTCTCTTTCCCGGCTTGCGCATTGGATACGCCGTGCTGCCGCCCGCGATCCTGCGGACTTGTGTGCAAGCGCGCCACCTCATGGATCGCCAGCCGCCGAGCTTGTCTCAGAGCGTGCTTACCGAATTCATGCGTGAAGGGCACCTGGCGGGCCACATCCGCCGCATGCGTCTGCTGTTCCACGACCAGCGTGACACGTTGATCGCGCAGCTGAGCCGGCAGCTCGGATCGCAGCTCGCCGTCGTTGCGCCGGACCAAGGGATGCATTTCGTCGGCTATCTGGCTGAAGGTCGGTCGGACGTGGAGGTCGAGCAGGCGGCGCGGCGGCAGGGCGTCGTTGCTCGGGCGCTCGGCCCGATGTACCGCCGCCGCCCGCGCCGCTCCGGCCTGCTGTTCGGCTTTGCTGGACATCCGCGCCGCGCGATGCCGGCCGCGGTGGCGCGGCTCGCGCGCGCGTTCGGCGAAGCGGCGCATCGCCACTCCTGAGCCAAACGTGAGCGGCGCGCCCTGCGGACCGTCGAACCGGCGCCCGTGACAGGCGTGCGCCAGTCGGCTATCCCGGGCGCCATGTCGCTGGTGGCTGATCCTTCCGCGCCGGCGCAGGCCGATGCTGCGCCTGCGCGTGCGGCAATCGCCACCGACCTGGCGGCCCTGGCGCGCGACCATGCGGGCGGCGAGCGCGAGCTGCGGAGCGCGGTCGCGCAGTATCTCAAGGGCGTGCTGGCGGAGGGGCGCCGGGAGGCCGAGCGCCTGCTGATCGCCGACCGCCGCGGTCGGCCGTGCGCGGAGCGGCTGTGCCTGCTGCACGACGAGCTCATCGGCGCGCTGTTCGAGTTCGCGCGCCGCCACCTCTACCCGTCCGACAATCCGTCGGAGGCCGAGCGCATGGCGGTGGTCGCGACCGGCGGCTACGGCCGCGGCCTGCTGGCGCCGGGCTCGGACATCGATCTCCTGTTCCTGCTTCCCTACAAGCAGACCGCATGGGGTGAGCAGGTCGCCGAGACCATCCTCTACTGCCTGTGGGACATGGGGCTCAAAGTCGGGCACGCCACGCGCTCGGTCAACGAATGCGTGCGGCAGGCGAAGGCCGACATGACCATCCGGACCACCGTACTGGAGGCGCGTTATCTGCTCGGCGACCGCCGGCTGTTCGACGAGTTGACCGCGGACTTCTACGCCCAGGTGGTCGAGGGCAGCGAGGCGGAATTCGTCGCCGCCAAGCTCGCCGAGCGCGAGCAGCGGCTGCGTCGCGCCGGGCAGTCGCGCTACCTGGTCGAGCCCAACGTCAAGGACGGCAAGGGCGGCCTGCGCGATCTGCACACGCTGTTTTGGATCGCCAAATACGTCTACCGCGCGCACGAGCCGGAGCAGATGATCGAACGCGGCGTGTTCGACCGCGCCGAGTACCAGACGTTCCGCCGCTGCGAGGACTTCCTGTGGTCGGTGCGCTGCCACATGCACTTCCTCGCCGGCCGCGCCGAGGAGCGGCTGTCGTTCGAGATCCAGCGCGAGATCGCGGTGCGCCTCGGCTACACCGAGCGGCTCGGCCTGCAGGACGTCGAGCGCTTCATGAAGCACTACTTCCTGATCGCCAAGGACGTCGGCGATCTCACCGCGATCGTGTGCGCGGCGCTGGAGGACCGGCAGGCAAAGCCGGTGCCGATGCTCAACCGCTTCGTCGCTCGCCTGCGGCGAAGGCCGCGTGGCCGGCGGCCGCTGGCGGAGACCGAAGATTTCATCGTCGACAACAACCGCATCACGATCGCCGATGCCGACGCCTTCCGGCGCGATCCGGTCAACCTGATCCGCGTCTTTCACTTGGCGCAGAAGCACAAGCTGCCGTTCCACCCGGACGTGATGCGGGCCGCGAGCCGCTCGCTCAAGCTGATCGACAAGACGGTGCGCGACGATCCGGAAGCGAACCGGCTGTTCCTGGAGATCCTCACCGCCGAGGCGGACGCCGAGATCGTGCTGCGGCGGATGAACGAGGTCGGTGTGCTCGGCCGCTTCATCCCCGACTTCGGCCGTGTCGTGGCGATGATGCAGTTCAACATGTACCACCACTATACGGTGGACGAGCATCTGTTGCGCTGCATCGGCACGCTGGCCGACATCGAGCGCGGCGGCAACGAGGAGTTCGCGCTGGCGAGCGAGCTGATCAAGACCATCCAGCCGCAGCACCGCGTCGTGCTTTACGTCGCGCTGTTCATCCACGATATCGCCAAGGGCCGGGTCGAGGATCATTCGATCGCGGGCGCGCGCATCGCCCGCCGCCTGGGCCCGCGCCTGGGTCTCTCGGCGGCCGATACCGAGACGGTGGCGTGGCTGGTCGAATTCCATCTGGTGATGTCGACGGTCGCGCAGTCGCGCGACCTGTCGGACCGCAAGACGATCGAAAATTTCGCCGCCGTCATGCAATCGCTCGAGCGCATGAAGCTCTTGACCATCCTCACGACCGCCGACATCCGGGCGGTCGGGCCGGGGGTGTGGAACTCGTGGAAGGCGCAGCTCCTGCGCACCCTCTACTACGAGACCGAGCCGGTGCTGACCGGCGGCTTCTCGGAGGTCGACCGCGAGCGGCGCGTGGCGCTGGCGCAGGCCGAGTTTCGCGCCCAGTTCGCGGAGCCGCAGCCGGATTGGCTCGCCTCCTACATGACGCGCCACTATCCGGCCTACTGGCTCAAGGTCGACCTGCCGCACAAGGTCGCGCACGCGAAATTCCTGCATGCGGCCGAGGCCGAGGGCCGCGGGCTCGCGACCGAGGTCGGGTTCGACGCCGCCCGCGGCGTGACCGAGCTCACCGTGCTGGCGCCCGATCATCCCCGGCTGCTGTCGATCATCGCCGGCGCGTGCTCGATCGCCGGCGCCAACATTGTCGACGCGCAGATCTATACGACCACCGACGGGCTCGCGCTCGACACGATCTCGATCTCGCGCGAGTTCGCCGAGCAGGACGACGAAGCGCGGCGCGCCGGCCGCATCGCGGACGCGATCGAGAAGGCGCTGCGCGGCGAGCTGCGGCTTCCCGAGGTGGTGGCCAAGCGCGCGGTCGCCAAGGGCCGCCTGAAGGCGTTTGCGGTCGAGCCCGAGGTCATGGTCAACAACGCCTGGTCAAACCGCTACACGGTGATCGAGGTGACCGGCCTCGACCGGCCGGGACTGCTCTACGAGCTCACCGCGACGATCTCGAAGCTCAACCTCAATATCGCGTCGGCGCACGTTGCGACATTCGGCGAGCGCGTGGTCGACGTCTTCTACGTGACCGACCTGTTGGGGGCCAAGATCGAAGCGCCGCAGCGGCAAGCCGCGATCAAGCGCGCGCTGATCAACCTGTTCCAGCGGCCGCAAGCCGCCGAGCCCGCCAAGGCCGCGGTGCCGGCGTGACGCATTTGCGGAACTTAAGGCTCATCGGCCCGTTGATCCGGCGCTGGAAATTGGTCACCGGTGGCACATGAAGCATTGGCTGATCGTTGCAACTGCCGCGGCCGCACTGTCGGCAACTGACGCCCCGTCATTTGCGCAAGCGCCTACGCGCGCCTTCGAAACGCGTGTCGCGGCGCCCGATGTTACGACCGGACGAGCGAGCGCGCGCCGCACCTCGAGCAGGGCCCGCAACGCCGCCAGCCGCGTTCGACCGACGTCGCGCGATTTCGCACCGCCGCCGGACCTTCCGCCCGGCTATCACAAGGTCGATCACCAGACCGGTCTGCCCAACCCCAGCATCCCGTCGCGTTAGCTGGAGCGGTCTGCGTCGGGGCCGGAGCGACGCCGGCGCGATCCGCGGCACTTAACGGCACCTTAAACCGCCCCCACTAGCGTGCGGATCCTGGCCTCGAAGCCACCGGACGGGCGAAGCCATGGCAGCGACACGGCGGAGGGCAGGCGAGCGCCGGGAGCCGCTGTTCGACGCGACCCCGACGCCGGGGCTCGATCTGCGGCCGGATCCGCGCGACCGCGCCGGCGGCCCTGCCGAGGAGCGGCGCGGCAAGGGCGATCCGCCGAAACGACGGGCGCCGAGCGCGCGCGAGCGCCGGAGCGGCGATGACGAGCGCGCCACGCCGGTCCGCGCCCGTGCCGGCGATGAGCGACGAGCGCCGAACGCCAGGATGAAACGCGGCCGCGGCCGCGGCGGCGGCGGTTCGCGCCGCCGCTCCGGGCTCGGGCGCGTGCTCTACTGGACGGCGGTGCTCGGGCTGTGGGCGGCGATCGCGGCCGTGGCGACGGTTGCCTGGGTGGCCGCCCATCTGCCGCCGATCCAATCGCTGGAAGTCCCAAAACGGCCCCCCGGCATCCAGATTCTCGCCGCCGACGGCAAGACGCTCGCCAGCCGCGGCGAGATGGGCGGCGCCGAGGTCCCGCTCAAGGAGCTGCCGAAATACCTGCCGCAAGCGTTCATCGCGGTCGAGGATCGCCGGTTCTACGAGCATTTCGGCATCGACCCGATCGGCATTGCGCGCGCGGTTGTTGCCAACCTGATGCGCCGCAGCGTGTCGCAGGGCGGCTCGACGCTGACGCAGCAGGTCGCCAAGAACGTGTTCCTGACGCAGGAGCGCACGTTCACGCGCAAGCTGCAGGAGGCAGTGCTTGCGCTCTGGCTCGAGCGCAAGTTCAGCAAGGCGCAGATCCTCGAGCTCTACGTCAACCGGGTCTATTTCGGTGCCGGCGCCTATGGGGTCGAAGCCGCAGCCCAGCGCTACTTCGGCAAGTCCGCGCGCCAGGTGACGCTCGCCGAAGCCGCGACGCTCGCCGGGCTGGTCAAGTCGCCGTCGCGGCTCGCGCCCACGCACAATCCGAAGGGAGCGGCGAAACGCGCCGAGATTGTGCTCGCGGCGATGACCGGCGCGCGCTTCGTCACCGCCGATGCCGCCAAGGTCGCGCTTGCCCGCCCGGTTCATACCGTCAAGCGGATCGGCGGCGCGTCCGCCAACTACGTCGCCGACTGGGTGATGGAAGTGCTCGACGACCTCATCGGCCGAGTCGAGGAGGATGTCGTGGTCGAGACCACGATCAATCCGACGCTGCAGGCCGCGGCCGAGGCGGCGCTGTCCGAGGAGCTGGCGCAGAAGGGGGAGAAGTTCGCGGTCGAGCAGGGCGCGCTCGTCGCGATGACCCCGGACGGCGCGGTGCGGGCGCTGGTCGGCGGCAAGAACTATGCGGACAGCCAGTTCAACCGCGCGGTGGCGGCGAAGCGGCAGCCGGGCTCGGCGTTCAAGCCGTTCGTCTACCTGACCGCGCTCGAGCGGGGCTTGACGCCGGAAACGGTGCGCGACGACCGTCCGATCGATCTTAAGGGCTGGCGGCCGGAGAACTACGGGCGCGAGTATTTCGGCCCGGTGACGCTCACGCGCGCGCTCGCGCAATCGCTCAACACCGTCTCGGTCAGGCTCACGCTCGAAGTCGGTCCGAAGAGCGTCGTGCAGACCGCGCACCGCCTCGGCATCGCCTCCAAGCTCGAGCCCAACGCCTCGATCGGGCTCGGCACCTCGGAAGTGTCGCCGCTCGAGCTCACGGCCGCGTTCGCGCCGTTTGCGAACGGCGGGCTCGGGATCGTCCCGCACGTCGTGACGCGCGTGCGCTCGGCCGGCGGGCGCACGCTCTACCGGCGCACCAGCCCCTATCTCGGCCGCATCGTCGACGTCCGCCATGTGGCGATGATGAACGCGATGCTGCAGGAGACGCTGCTGACCGGCACGGCGCGCAAGGCCGAGCTGCCGAACTGGACCGCCGCCGGCAAGACCGGCACCAGTCAGGATTTTCGCGACGCCTGGTTCATCGGCTACACCGGGCACATGCTCGCCGGCGTCTGGCTCGGCAACGACGATGCCTCGCCGACGCGCAAGACCACCGGCGGTGGACTGCCCGTCGAGATCTGGAGCCGGTTCATGCGCACGGCGCATCAAGGCGTACCGCCGACCGAGCTGCCGGGCACGGCCGTACGCGCGCCGGTGCCCGCGCCTGCGCTGCCGTCGTTAGAGGCGCCCGCCCGCCCGCTTCCGCCGGTCGCGATCGGCGCTTCTCCCCGACCGACGCCATCCGACGGCATGACCCTCGACCGCTGGCTGATCGATAGGCTGTTCGGGCGCCGCTAGAGTTCGATCGCCGCCTACAGATCGGATTCGTCCGATATCGGCGGCTGCGCGCGGCCGGCGTCGGCGCCGTTGCCCTGCTCGCCGTAGCGATGCAGGTCCTTGCCGTGCACGTCGAGCCAGGCCTTGGCACGGCGCAGGTCGGGACAGATCCGCTCGACCAGGCGCCAGAACCGCGGCGAGTGGTTCATCTCGACCAGATGCGCCACCTCGTGGGCGGCGATGTAATCGAGCACGTGCGGCGGCGCGAAGATCAGCCGCCACGAATACGACAGCACGCCGTTGCTCGAGCACGAGCCCCAGCGGCTCACCTGGTCGCGCACGCCGATTCGTTTGATGGCGACGCCGAGCTCGCGCGCATAGCGTCGGCTTACGCGCTCGACGTCACGACGCAGCTCGCGCTTGCAGAAATCGGTGATGCGGCGCGTGATATGCGGCGCTTCGCCGCTCGCGCAGAGCAGGTGACCGCCGTCGCCATCCTGCTCGGTCCAAACGGTGCCGCGAACGCCTTGGCGATGCACGATGCGGTGCGGAACGCCGCGGAACGGCACGATGGCGCCGTGCTTGAACGCCACCGGCTCGGGCAGGCGTCCGAGCCGTGCCGCGATCCAGGCGCCGTGCTTGCCGGCGAACGCCGTTGCTTCCTTGATGCTGCCGCGTGAGGGCAGGGTGAGGACCGCTTCGCGGGTCGCCGTCTGGATACGCAGCGTATAGCGGCGTGCCTGGCGGTGGCGCCGCAGCCGCACCCGATAGACGGCGCCGTCAAACGGCACCTCGATCGTGCGCGGTTCGACGGGCCGGCGAAGCAGCGGGGATCGAAGCGACATCGAACGCCGAGTGGCAGCGGGGAATCGCGCGCGATTCTGCCACAACGGCGGCGCGCCTGACTATCCTCGCTTCGAGGCCGAAGCCGCGATCGGTCCCTCGTGCGACGCGAACCCGTTGCGGCCGCCGGCGCCGCTCTTGCCATTGCCGTTCTTGCGCGCGCCGCGGGCGCCGCTGAGGTCATAGGCGCGAATGAAGTCGCGGATGCGCGGGGCGATCTCGGCCCGGTAGCGCGAGCCGTTGAACACCCCGTAGTGGCCGACCTCGCGCTGCAGATAGTGTGCCTTGTTGTCGGCCGGGATGCTCGTGCACAGGCGATGCGCGGCTTGCGTCTGTCCGACGCCGGAAATGTCGTCGTTCTCGCCTTCGATCGTCAGCAGCGCTGTATGGCGGATCTTGCCCGGTTCGACCGGGATGCCGCGGTGCGTCATCTCACCCTCGGGCAGGGCGTGGCGAATGAACACCGTCTCGACGGTCTGCAAATAAAACTCGGCCGCCAAGTCCATCACGGCCAGGTACTCGTCGTAGAACTCGCGATGCTTTTGCGCCGAATCGCCGTCGCCGCGCACCAGGTGCATGAACATTTCGTGATGCGCGTCGAGATGACGGTCGAGATTCATGGTCATGAATCCGGAAAGCTGCAGGAAGCCCGGATATACGTCGCGCAGCATGCCGGGATTCGGAAACGGCACCTTGGTGATCACGTTGCGGCGGAACCACTCGATGCCGCGCTGCTCGGCGAGCTTGTTGACCACGGTCGGGTTCGAGCGGGTGTCGATCGGGCCGCCCATCAGTACCATGGCGGGCGGCCCGTAGGGGTCGTTGCGCGCCGCCATCAGCGACACCGCGGCGAGCACCGGCACCGAGGGCTGGCACACCGCGATCACGTGGGTGTCGCCGCCCAGGGCGTGTAGGATGGAGATGACGTAGTCGATGTAATCGTCGAGATCGAAGCGCCCTTCGGTGAGGGGCACCATGCGGGCGTCGACCCAGTCGGTGATGTAGAGGTCGTGATCGGGCAACAGTGCCTCGACCGTGCCGCGCAGCAGCGTCGCGTAGTGTCCGGACATCGGCGCGACGATCAAAACCTTCGGGTCACGCCGCGGCCGCACGGTCATGCGCTCGAAGTGCACGAGGTTGCAGAACGGCCGCTGCCAGACGATCTGCGGATGCACCGGGATGCGTTCGCCCCCCACCAAGGTCGAGTGGATGCCCCATTCCGGCTTGCCGTAGCGGCGCGTGGCGCGCTCGAACATCTCGCAGCCGGCGGCGAGGGATTTGCCCACAACGGTGTAGCCCCAAGGATTGACCGGGTTCTGCAGGAACAGCCGCGTCGCGTCGGCGGCGGCCCGGAACGGGCTCAGTGCCGCGTGCTGCAGCTCGTAGAAATGATAGAGGGGCAGGCTTTCCATTTGCGACCGTCACCTCTCCAACGACAACGGCTACCGCCCGCCCGACGCGCCCTCACGGGTATCGGTCGCGTCGCGCCGCGTTCCGGCAGTCATCTGGAGCGAGCCCCCGGGCCGCCATTTGCTGCGGTGCGAAATGTAACCATTTCATGACGCAATTCAATCATGTTGTCACTTAAGCCACAGTTAACCATTGGGCGCATGCGGGGGACGCATGGCGGCCGAGGAAGCGGGATTTTTCCGAATCACTGGCCCCGAATCACTGCCCCGCGCGGCATTGCGCTGCAAAATCGCCGCGCTGGCAAGGCTACTCCCCGGTCTGCAGCAGCGAGCCCTGCCGGCGGGCGCTGTTGAGCAGCGCCAGGAAGGCGACCGCCGCGGCGGTGAAATACAAGGCATTGAGGGCGAGCGCCTGCAGCATCAAGTCCGGGCGGAAGACTTGGCTGATCAGGAGCGCCCGCATGCCCTCGAACACGTAGGTCGGCGGCAGCGCCCACGCGACGAGTTGCAGCCAATCGGGCAGCACGCTGACCGGATAGTAGACGCAGCTGAGCGGCAGCAGCACGAACATGATGCTCCAGGCGAAGGTCTCGGCGCCGAGGCCGTTGCGCAGCACCAGGCCGGAGACCAGGATTCCCACCGCCCAGCTGGTCAGCATCAGGTTGGCGAAGAACGCCGCCAGCGCGAGGCCCAGCCCCCACACGTTGAAGCCGAAGAATGCGATCGCCATGAAGCTCACCGGCACCATGCCGATGGCGAGCCGCACGATGCTCATGATCATCAGCGCGGCGATGAACTCGACCGGCCGCAGCGGGCTCATCATCAGGTTGGCGAGGTTGCGCGACCACATCTCCTCGAGGAACGAGATCGAGAACCCGAGCTGGCCGCGGAACAGGATGTCCCACAGCATCACGGCGCCGATGAAGGTCGCGCCGGCGCGCGCGACTAGGCTGGTGTGCTCCACCAGATAGGTCTGCAGAAAGCCCCACATCACCATCTGCACGGCCGGCCAGTAGATCAGCTCCAGCAGCCGGGCCCAAGAGGACCGCAACAGGTACCAATAGCGCAGCACCATCGCGCCGACGCGGCGTAACGAGAAGCTCATTGCGCCGCCTCGCTCAAATGCGCGCGCCCGCGAGCGACGTCGAGGAACACCTCCTCGAGCGTGCGCCGGCCGTAGCGCTCGAGCAGGCGCGCCGGCGTGTCGTCGTCCACGATGCGGCCCTGCTTCATCATGATGACGCGGTCGCACAGCCGCTCGACCTCGCTCATGTTGTGGGAGGCGAGCAGCACGGTCGCGCCGCGCGCGTCGCGGTAGCGCTCGAGCCGCCCGCGTACCCAGTCGGCGGTGTCGGGATCGAGCGACGCGGTCGGCTCGTCCAAGAGCAGGATCTCGGGCCGGTTGAGCAGCGATTTCGCCAGCGACACCCGCGTCTTCTGCCCGGATGAGAGCTTGCCGGCGGGCCGGTCGAGCAGATCGGTGAGATCGAGCTCGGCCGCCAGCGCCGCGATGCGCTCGGCCAGGTCATCGACGCCGTAGAGCCGACCGAATACGGTGAGATTCTGCCGCACCGTGAGCCGCATCGGCATTTCGACATAGGGGCTCTCGAAATTCATCCGGTGCAACACCCGGTAGCGATGCCGCGTCATGTCGCTGCCGAGCACCGACACGCGCCCGGAGGTCGGCATCACCAGCCCCATGATCGAGGCGATGGTCGTGGTCTTGCCGGCGCCGTTGCCGCCGAGCAGCGCGGTCATCGCGCCGGGCGTCAGCGCAAACGTGATGCCGTCGACCGCGGTGACGGCCTTGTAAACCTTGACCAGCTGCTCAACGGCGACCGGCGCTTGTGAGTGTATGCGCGGGCTCATGGGCGCGGCAGATGTGGCCCGCCGATGGGGCGGACGCAAGGCTCGATGGCCAGGAAGGGTGGCGCGCCCGCGTTAGCGGCCGGCGGCGGAAGCCGGTAGACTGCCGGCATGCTCGCCCGCCCGCCGCCGCAGTTGCAGCATCCGCGCCAGCACGTGCGGCTCGACCGGCTGGTGCGTCTGCGCTGGCTCGCGGTCGTGGGGCAGACCGCGGCCGTCCTCGGCGTGCATTACGGCCTCGAGTTCGAGCTGCCGCTGTGGCCGTGCCTCACCGCTATCGCCCTCTCCGCCTGGCTCAACGTCGCGCTCAGCCTGCGCGATCCGACTGCCCAGCGCCTGGGGCCGGATCAGGCGGCCTGGCTGCTCGCCTTCGACATCGCGCAGCTTGCGGCGCTCCTGTTCCTGACCGGGGGGCTGCAGAACCCGTTCGCCTTGCTGCTGCTCGGCCCGGTGCTGATATCGGCGATGGCGCTGCCGCCGCGCTACACGCTGATGCTCGGCGCGTTCGCGGTTCTGTGCGCGACCGCGTTGGTGTTCACGCACTACCCGCTGCCCTGGGAGAGCAGCGATCCGCTGATCATGCCGCCGCTGTTCATGTTCGGAATCTGGCTCTCCATCCTGATCGCGATCGGGTTCATCGGCGTCTATGCGTGGCAGGTGGCGGAAAGCGCGCGGCAGCTTTCCGACGCGCTGGCGGCGACCGAGCTCGTGCTGGCGCGCGAGCAGCATCTCTCGCAGCTCGACGGCTTGGCCGCCGCGGCCGCCCATGAGCTTGCCACCCCGCTCTCGACCATCGCGGTGATCGCCAAGGAACTCGAGCGCGGGCTCGCGCCGGGGGACCCCCAGACGGACGACGTCCGGCTGCTGCGCGAGCAGGCGCAGCGCTGCCGCGAAATTCTCGGCAAGCTGGCGGAGCTGCCTTCGGAAGGCATGCCGTTCGATCGCACCCCGTTGTCGGCGCTGATCGAGGAGGTGGTGGCGCCGCATCGCCATTTCGGCATCGAGATCGATGTGGTGCTGCCGCCCGAGCGCGCCGGGGAGCCGATCGCGCCGCGCAACCCCGCGCTGCTCTACGGGCTCGGCAACCTGGTCGAGAACGCGGTCGATTTCGCCAAGACGCGCGTCGAGGTCGCGGCGCGATGGAGCGCGCGCGAAATCGCGCTCACCATCGCCGACGACGGACCGGGCTTCTCTCCGGAGGTCATCGACCGGCTGGGCGAGCCGTACTTGACCAGCCGGCGCCGGCGCCGCGAGGCCGAGGATGAGCCATCGGGCCTCGGCCTCGGTTTCTTCATTGCCAAGACGCTGCTCGAACGATCGGGCGCGAAGCTCGCGTTCGCCAATCGCACGGTGCCCGAGCATGGCGCCGTCGTGCACGTGCGCTGGGACCGGGCGGACTTCGACCAGACCGGCAGCGGAACCACCGCGCAGCAGATCACGGACCTTTGAGGCGACGGCCGCATGGCTCTAATCTGCGGCAACTCTTAAATTCCTGCGAGGGGCGGACATGATCGGCACTTCTCGATTGCCGCAATGGAGCGTTCGATGAGCGACTTGGCCGCCCAGATACCGGGTGATCGCTCGCTGCTGATCGTGGAAGACGACAAATCTTTCCTGCAGCGGTTGGCACGGGCGATGGAAGGCCGCGGGTTCGCGGTCACCATCGCCCAATCGGTGGCGGAGGGCCTGCATCAGGTCGAGACATCGGCGCCGGCGTTCGCCGTCATCGACATGCGGCTCGGTGACGGCAACGGCCTCGATGTCGTGTCGGCGCTCAAGAAGCGGCGGCCGGACGCGCGCACGATCGTGCTCACCGGCTACGGCAACATCGCGACCGCGGTCAATGCCGTGAAGCTCGGGGCGGTGGACTATCTCGCCAAGCCGGCGGATGCCGACGACGTGGTGGCAGCGCTGCTTGCGTTCGAGGGCAGGAAGCCGGAGCCGCCGGAGCACCCGATGTCGGCCGATCGCGTGCGCTGGGAGCACATCCAGCGCATCTACGAGCTATGCGGCCGCAATGTCTCGGAAACCGCCCGCCGCCTCAACATGCATCGCCGCACGCTGCAGCGCATCCTGGCGAAGCGCGCGCCGCGTTGACGGTGTAGGATGGGCAGGGCGCCGGCGGCGCTCGTGCCCACACCACAGCAGAAGGTCAAAACAGCTTCAGTCCCGGGGGCAGCGGCAACCCGCCGGTCAGTTGCTTCATCTTGTCCTGCATCATCGTTTCCGCCTTGCGGCGCGCGTCGGCATGGGCGGCGACCAGGAGATCCTCCAGGATTTCCTTCTCCTCCGGCTTCAACAGCGAAGGATCGATGCTCACCCCCCTGAGATCGCCCTTGCCGTTCAGTCGCACGGCGAGCAGGCCGCCGCCGGCGGTGCCTTCGATCTCGACCTGCTCGAGCTCGGCCTGCAGCGCCTGCACCTTCGATTGCAGTTGCGCCGCCTGCTTCATCAATCCCATGAAATCAGCCACGCGGCGTCCTTTTCGGCGAGTGCGCTTGAGGCCAACGGTCAGTCGTCGTCATCGAAGTCATCGAGCCGCTCGTCGGCGCCATAGCCCGCCTCGTCGGTCGGCGGAGGTTCGGGCCCCGAGCTTGCCGGCAGGAGCGCGGCCTTGCTCGCATCGCCGTCGTCGCGGCCGCGCACGTCGATGATCTGGGCGCCGGGAAAACGGCTGAGCACCGCCTGCACCAGCGGGTCGGCGGCGACCCCGGTCGCAAGCTCCTGCTGACGCAGCTCCGCCTGCGCCTTGAGGGTCGGCGCGCCGGTTTCGCCCGAGACCACGACCATCCAGCGGCGACCGGTCCAGTCCGCGAGCTTGCGGGACAACTCGTTGATCAACGCCTTCGAGGCACCGGGTTCGAGCGCAACCTCGAGCCGGCCGTCCTCGATCCGCACCAGGCGCACATCGCGTTCGAGCGCGGCCTTGAGCATCAGATCGCGCTTCTCCGCCGCGAGCGCGATCACGTCCTCGAAGCGTCCGATCGCGATCGGCGCGGCGGCGCTCACGGCGACCGGCTCGATCGCCAGCGCGGCGCGCGGCGCGGCCGCGGTTGCCGCCGTTGCGGCCGCGGCCTCGGTGCCGCGCGCGGCTTCGAAGCGCGGACGCGCGCTGGCAGTGCCGCCGCCGGTCGATGCGGGGAGGGGGCTCGACGCGCGCGCCGGCATCGATTGCACGCCGTCGCCCAGCGTGCGGATCAGGTCCTCCGGCGCCGGAAGATCGGCCACATACGCGATCCGCACCAAGACCATCTCGGCGGCGGCCAGCGGCTTGGCGGCGCCCTGCACTTCCGGAATGCCCTTGAGCAGCATCTGCCACGTGCGCGACAGCACGCGCATCGACAGCGCTGCGGCGAAGTCACGCCCGCGCCGGCGCTCGGTCTCGGCGAAGGCCGCATCCTCAGCCACCGCGGGAACGATCTTGATGCGGGTGACGAAGTGCGTGAAATCGGCAAGATCGATGAGCGTGACGGCCGGATCGGCGCCGGAATCGTACTGGTCGCGCAATTCGTTGAGCGCGCCGGCAACGTCGCCGCGCATCAGCGCTTCGAACAGGTCGATGACGCGCGTGCGATCGGCAAGGCCGAGCATTTGCTGGACGTCGGCGGCCCGCACCGGTCCGGCTGCGTGCGCGATCGCCTGGTCAAGCAGCGAGAGCGCGTCGCGAACCGAACCTTCGGCCGCCCGCGCGATCATGGCTAGCGCCTCGGGCTCGGCCTCGATCGCCTCCTTGCGGCAGATACCGGCGAGGTGGCTCACGATCGTTCCAGCCTCGACGCGCCGCAGGTCGAAGCGCTGGCAGCGCGAGAGCACCGTCACCGGCACCTTGCGGATCTCGGTGGTCGCGAACACGAATTTGACGTGCGGCGGCGGTTCCTCGAGCGTCTTGAGCAGCGCGTTGAAGGCGGCGCCCGACAGCATGTGCACTTCGTCGAGGATATAGACCTTGTAGCGCGCGCTCGCCGGCGCATAGCGCACCGCATCGTTGATCTGACGGATATCGTCGACCCCGTTGTGGGACGCCGCATCCATTTCGATGACGTCGACGTGCCGGCTCTCCATGATCGCCAGGCAATGCGGCCCGAGTGCCGGCATGTGGATGGTCGGCGCGGTGACGCCGGGGCCCTCGTAGTTGAGCGCGCGTGCGAGGATGCGCGCGGTCGTGGTCTTGCCGACGCCGCGCACGCCGGTGAGAATCCAGGCTTGCGGAATGCGGCCGCCCTCGAACGCGTTGCGCAGCGTGCGCACCATCGCGTCCTGCCCGATGACGTCGTCGAAAGTGGCGGGCCGGTATTTTCGCGCCAGCACCCGATAACTGCCGCCGGGTGCGGCCGCATGCCCAGGCCCGAGATCGAAACCGGTCTGGGAAGAGCCGCCGCGGGTCTCGGCGTCGTTCATGATGCCTTCCGTCCGCCGCGGCTTGAGACGCGCGTCACGTGATTTTTCGAAGGAGTGGGAGGCTGACGAGCGACCCGAACCGGAGCTCGTTAGGGCTGCTTCCTTCCGGACCTGACCCGGTTGGCGAGTGGCCCGTCCACCGCCAACCTCCCGCATCCTATATCGGGCCAGGCGCCGGAGAAAGCAAGGCAGCCTCCATGCTAGGCTGCGGACAACTTTCCGCTCGGCCAAGGGGCCAGCAATGCTCGGCCAATCCGCTTCCTGGTCGCTTCACCCGCAGCTTGCCCGCGCCGGGGTGGCGCTTGGTGATTTGCCGTTGTCGCGCGTGCTGGTGATGAACGACGCCAACTATCCGTGGCTCGTTCTGGTGCCGCGTCGTCCCGATCTGGTGGAGATCATCGATCTTGGCGAAGCGGACCGGATTGCGCTCATGGCCGAGGTTTCCGCGGTGGCCGCTGGCCTCAAGCGCGCCACGCGATGCGACAAGCTCAACATCGCCGCGCTCGGCAATGTCGTGGCGCAATTGCACGTGCACGTCATTGCGCGTTTTCGCAATGACCCGGCGGGTCCGCGCGCCGTATGGGGGCAAGTTCCCGCGCGCCCCTATCCGGCGGCCGAGCTCGAGCGGCTGATGCTTGCGCTGCGAGCCGAGCTGGCGCTCGGCTAGTGTTGTGACTCTAACACTTGTTTCACCCGGACCACCTTTTCGAGGATTTGGCTCGCAGACTTGGTCCAGACGAAGGGCTTGGGGTTGGCATTGTGGTTCTCCAGGTACTCCAGGA
>Ga0075428_100000685_pt1 | contig 34851 bp, 28 predicted proteins | sample RhiMetdeltSRZDD2_FD_75291 | JGI IMG/M metagenome (GOLD analysis project Ga0075428, IMG submission 75291) | Populus rhizosphere microbial communities from Tennessee, USA - Rhizosphere MetaG P. deltoides SRZDD2 | ecosystem: Host-associated > Plants > Roots > Rhizosphere > Soil | place: USA... | reverse complement strand
ATTACATGAACCACCGTGATCCCTTTCTCTTTTAAAACATTTGTCCATGTTTTAGGATTACCTGCACTTGTAAAAACGATCTTCACTCCTTCTTCAATTATTATTTCAATATGCTTATCAATATCAGGATAAAGCAAGGGAACATTTACACCAAAAGGCTTTGACGTTGCTGCTTTACATTTTTGAATATGTTCCCGTAAAACATCAGGATACATGCTGCCACTACCGATCAAGCCTAAACCTCCGGCATTACTTACAGCACTTGCCAATCGCCAGCCACTTGCCCAGATCATACCGGCTTGTATGATAGGATAGTTAACGCCAAACAATTTTGTAACCCTATTTGAAAATTCTGACATGAAGTAAAGATAAAAGAAGAAGGCACAAGGCACAAGAATCAAGGTACAAGAGTGACCTTTAAGACTAGCATTTGAGTCTGGTACATTGTGCCTTGAGCCTTGGCCCTTGTGCCTTGTGCCTTGTACCTTACCCTAAGTCCATATCCGTATTGTCCCCAATATTCAAGGTTCTTGTTTCTCCACGAATCCCGGTGTCGCTGCCAATGAGAGAATAATCCAAAACAATATCAAAAAGATTAGAGTAAGAGCCAATGATAGATTGCTTGATGATGGAGTAATTGATCTTTGTATTTTCTCCAATAGAAACATTGGGACCGATGATCGAGTTTTTTATATCGCAACCGGCACCAATACTTACAGGATGAATAATGACTGTATTTTCAAAATGGTGCTTATCATCAACGTTACTTCCAAATTTTTTCAGCAAGGTGGCATTTGATTCAAGCAACGTATCTTTTTTACCGCAATCGAACCAATTATCTACTTTAAAACTTTTAAATTTTACTCCTTGTTTGATCATACAATCAAGTGCATCGGTAAGGCTATACTCGCCATGACTGCGTAAACCCTGTTTTATATTTGCTTCAATACACTGAAACATCTGGTCACTTTCTTTTATTTTATACAAGCCAACCAGCGCCATATTACTTTTTGGTATTTGCGGCTTTTCAATCACATGATCAATAAAGCCATCCTCATCAATTTCACCAACGCCGAACTCACGGGGATCATCCACCTTACGTACTCCAAGCATTGAGTGTGGACTATCGATCACCGCTTTTACGTCGTATTCGCAAATTGTATCACCCAGCACCACAAACACTTCGTCATGCTTTACAATGCTTTTTGCCATACGAACCGCATGCCCAAGCCCCAATCTTTCAGTCTGGTGCACAAAATGTGAACGTAGCTCCGGGTGTTTCTGGTCTACATAATCTTTGATCTTGTCCCCCAGGTATCCAACGATAAAAATGACTTCATCAATGCCGGCCTCCTTGATCTGTTCAATGATAATGCTGAGCACCGTTTTTCCTGCAAGAGGGATCAGCGCCTTAGGTTGAGTATAAGTATGAGGACGCAATTTTGTACCTGCGCCTGCTACCGGAATTATGGCCTTCATGTTGGTTTTAAAGCCCGTGAAAATAGTGAATTATTAATAAACAAAAGTTTACCGTGTCCAAGGCCACTCTCTTAATTTTGTGGCATGTGATGATGTAGCCGGCTGGTGTAATTCTATTTAGCTTCTGTTGCGTCGCACTCTTGTACTAAATCAATTCTATTTTTCAAATAAATAAAGCATGATCGAAATCGAAACACAAAGAGATACCGAAGTTTTTGATCTTCTTAATAAAGAACTTGAACGCCAGCGCCACGGAATCGAACTTATAGCGTCCGAAAATTTTACCTCGTTGCAGGTACTCCAGGCAATGGGAACCTGCCCGACAAACAAATATGCAGAAGGCTATCCCGGCAAAAGATACTATGGCGGTTGCGAAGTTGTGGATGAAATAGAAACATTAGCTATCGAACGGCTAAAAAAAATCTTTAATTGCTCATGGGCTAATGTACAGCCCCATAGCGGTGCACAAGCAAATGGCGCAGTGTTCCTCGCTGTGATGAAACCTGGTGAAAAATTTTTGGGACTGGACCTTAGCATGGGGGGACACCTTACGCATGGAAGTCCTGCCAACTTTAGCGGCAAAACCTATCATGCACTTCATTATGGCGTAACAAAAGAAGGATATGTAGACTATGACCAGCTCGAATCAAAAGCAAGAGTTGAAAAACCAAAGATGATCATTTGCGGGGCCTCAGCTTACAGTCGTGAATGGGATTACAAACGCATTCGTGTTATTGCTGATGAAGTAGGCGCTATTTTGTTTGCGGATATTGCACATCCTGCCGGTTTAATTGCAACAGGTTTATTAAATGATCCATTTGATCATTGCCATATCGTAAGCTCGACTACGCATAAAACTTTGCGCGGACCAAGGGGCGGCATTATCATGCTTCGCCATGACTTTGAAAATCCATGGGGCATAAAAGATCCCAAAGGAAATTTGAGAACGATGAGCCAGCTGCTTGATCTTGCTGTGTTTCCTGGCTCACAAGGCGGGCCCCTTGAACATATAATAGCTGCCAAAGCCGTTTCGTTTGGTGAAATACTTGCCGAAGATTTCAGGGCTTATGGTAAACAAATTATCAGCAATGCACAGGCCATGGCAACCTCATTTGTAAATCGTGGCTACAATCTTATCAGTGGCGGTACAGACAATCATTTAATGCTGATCGATCTTCGCAACAAAAATCTCACGGGCAAAAAAGCACAGGAAACATTGGACAAAGCACATATCACGCTTAACAAGAATGCTGTTCCTTTCGATGATAAATCGCCATTTGTAACATCTGGTATACGTGTTGGCGTTCCTGCAGTCACTACAAGAGGAATGAATGAACAACACATGGAAACAGTAGTTGCTATGATCGATAAAATACTGATGAATGCTGATGATGAAAATATGATCGCGTCAGTCAGAGCCGATGTAAAAGAATTCATGAAACAGTTTCCGTTGTATCCGGAGTTGGGACCTATAATTAATTAGTTGGATCTGGAATACTAAAGACGCCAAATTGGAGAGGCTGCTGGGTGCTATGCATTTTGTTTTCTAAAATAATTTACCTTTCAGTACTAACCCCCTATCTCCTATTCTTTCATCATTTAAAATTAATTGCAATGAAAACCGACCTTCAACAATTGCAAATCAAAGGAACTGTAGTCCAATCAGGCGATGCTGAATATGACAATGCACGGAAAGTGTGGAATGCGATGATCGACAGAAAACCTGCATTTATTGCCCAGTGTACTGATGCTGATGATATAACTGAATGTGTAAAGTTTGCCAGAAAAAATAATTTGATTGTATCAGTAAAAGGAGGCGGGCATAATGTAGCGGGCAATGCGGTCTGTGATGGAGGACTGATGATCGATCTTTCAAAAATGAAAGCCATACATGTCGATGTTGCGAGCAGAACAGCAACGGCCGAACCCGGTGTCATATTAAGAGAATTTGATTTAGCTACAACTCAACATGGTCTTGCCACTACGGGGGGCACAGTTTCAGATACTGGTTTGGCCGGTTTAACCCTGGGTGGGGGCCTTGGCTGGTTAATGGGTAAGCATGGAATTACCGCAGATAATTTATTGAGTGCCGAAATGGTTTTGGCAAATGGTGATCAGGTAACTGTGGATACGGACAATCACCCTGATCTGTTTTGGGCCATTCGGGGTGGTGGTGGAAATTTTGGTATCGTTTCAAAATTTAAATATCAGTTGCACACGATCGGGCCAAAAGTTGTTGCTGGAATGATCCTCTACCCGATGGACCAGGCAAAGGCAGTCATTCAATTTTATAGAGAATATGCACGATCTGTTCCCGATGAACTCATGGCTTATTCCGGGTTTATTGTCACGCCTGATGGATTACCGGTAACATTTGTCCTGCCTGCATGGCTGGGTGATGTTAGAGATGCTGAAAAACATTTAGCTCCTCTCCGTGCATTTGGAACTCCACTCGCAGACATGATCACTGAAATGCCGTATACATCGTTGCAATCAATTCTTGATGCGGCTGCCCCGGCAGGCATTCGCCGTTACTGGAAATCTGGTTACTTTAAAGAATTATCTGATGAACTCTTAGATATTGTTTTAAAACATGTCGCCATCCGTCCATCGCCGTTATCGCCGTTCCTGTTTTTCCATATGCGTGGTGTTGCTGCTAAAATTGATTCGACAGCTACCGCATTTGGAAATCGCAGGGATCAATGGGATAGTGATATCATAAGCCAATGGCTTGACCCGGCCGACGATGAAAAAAATATCAGCTGGGCAAAAAATTTCTGGAAAGAGATCGAGCCGCTTACAGATGGAGTTTATGTGAATCACCTTGGCACGGATGATGATCCAAGAATTGCGAATGCTTACGGACAAAACTTTCATCGCTTAAAAGTTATAAAGAAAAAATATGACCCGGATAATTTCTTCCGGATGAATAATAATATCAAGCCTGCTTAACACGGGTCAGGCGATCCCGATACTATAATCCCTTACATTTGGAAAAAGTTTTTCCATGATCCAGCGAATACAAACAGTTTGGCTTTTTCTTGTAGCGCTTTGTGCAGCCTTTACTTTCAAATTTCCTTTTTACAGCGGCAATATGATCGGCAAGGATACTATTCAACGCTACGAAAAGCTTGTAGCCTCTTCCAATTTCCTTCTTTTGATATTTACGGTAGTCTTAGTGGGTGGTTCGATTGCAATAATTTTTTTATATAAGAACAGGAAACAACAGCTTTGGCTTACCATCGGCGCTGCAGTATTATCCGTCATTAATATCATTATTTATTTCAGCCAAACAAAAAAGTTCATCGATGGTCAAATTTCTTTAGGTGCCATTCTTGCCTTTGCTATCCCCATGTTCCTTTTATTAGCGGCTAATGGAATATGGAAAGATGAAAAGCTGGTAAAGAGTCTTGACCGTTTAAGATAATTTATCGGCCTAGTTCAAATTCATATACTGTGACTTTCCGAATTCCCCCCACATCTTTTTCAACAATCCTGTTGATAATTGTATGATCACCTTTTTTATACGTAAAGTCATTAACTGTTCTTTTTGTTAACCCATAGCCCGCAACTGATAACTGAAGCAGCAATTCTTCCTGGTCTTTTTTATTATAGGTCCTGTATAAAATAAATCGTGATGTATCAGTTCTATCATACACATCCATAATCGTAAGGCTTCGTAACAACTGCATATTACTATCCGGTTTTTCATAAGAAGTGTAGTAATAATTGCTATAGCCATCAGCAGATTTTTTTTCGGTAAGCCCGAATTTGGATTTTTTAAGTAATGCATCTGCAGCATTGACGGGGGAATACAATATTATCTCAAGCGAAGTAATATCCAGCTTTTGTGCAAATGAAAACTGAATACTTAAACATAATGCCGTTGATAAAATAAATTTCATTCAGTAGCAAACTAACAGAATTTGCCCTGGATTGACTGTATAGCTTTTGTTAAACCTCTTTATCGGATCAGAAGTTAGTGCTTGATGAAAGGGAATGTTTTCCGGATGTTATCCCTTGTAATTACTAAATAATATGTGCCCGGAGAAAACCTGTTTAAATTAGTTTGATACTGATTAAAACCTTTTTGTAACCTTATAGATTCTGTTAACATTGTTTCTCCTGAAACATTTACAACGCGAACCTGCGCTGGTCCGGCTTCAGTGGTTTCCAGACCCGCTTTTAATATACCATGCACGGGGTTTTGGAATATTTCATTCAATATTGATTCTTTTCATAAAATTTACTTCAAGGGCAATTGACTAAAATAATTGTAGCCTTTTCCGGATATTGAATAAAAAAATTTCAAGGGGATTGGACTGTGAAATTAGAGAGGAAATTGAATAGAATATTGATATAAAAATAAAGTCGTAAGATAATTTTTTGCTTCCGGGTTTTTAAGCAAATCGTATATTTCCCATATCAAATGAATTGAGCAGTGATGCTTTCTTTGTTCTTCTTAATTTCAGAGGGTCTACCGGCGAAGATTACATTGCCGCCTTCATCACCGGCCTCGGGGCCAAGATCAATGATCCAGTCGGCGCTACGAACGACATCAAGATTATGCTCGATAACAATGATCGAATGGCCTTGCTCAATCAATGCATTGAAAGAAGTAAGTAATTTTATTATGTCATGAAAGTGAAGGCCAGTTGTCGGTTCGTCAAAAATGAAAAGTATCTTATTTGCATGGGCACCCTTTCCCTTTCCTAAAAATGAAGCAAGTTTTACACGCTGCGCCTCCCCACCGGATAATGTATCCGATGACTGACCCAATTTTATATAGCCCAAACCGACATCACTTAAAGGTTGAATAGCTCTTACGATCGCCGGTTCTGCGATAAAGAAATCAATGGCTTCATCTACACTCATATCAAGTACATCAAAAATACTTTTGTCCTTGTACCTCACTTCAAGCACTTCTTCTTTGAATCGTTTGCCTCCGCATGATTCGCAGATCAAATGAACATCGGCAAGGAATTGCATTTCTACAACTTGTTCGCCTTCGCCTTTACACGTATCGCAACGTCCACCATCTACATTAAAAGAAAAATGTTTTGGCTCGAAGCCGCGCATCTTACTTAAAGGTTGTTTTGAAAAAAGATCCCTTATTTCATCATAGGCTTTTATATACGTAACCGGGTTACTACGGCTGCTTTTGCCGATAGGGTTCTGATCAACCAATTCAATTTGAGCGATAGATTCTATATCACCGGTAATCGTTTTATGCAATCCCACTTTATCGGCAAACTCACCTTTTATTTTTTGCAATGCAGGATATAGTATTTGCTTTACCAATGTTGTTTTGCCACTGCCGCTTACTCCGCTAACAACGCACAGCACATTCAATGGAAATTCAACCTGTATATTTTTAAGATTGTTCTGCTTTGCTCCTTCGACTTTAATTGAGCGGTTCCATTTGCGAATTGTTTTTGGTGGATCGATCCTCAATTCACCTTTTAAATATTTCCCGGTAAGACTTTGATAATTCGAAATGATCTCATCATAATTCCCTTCTGCTACGATTTCACCGCCAAGATGTGATGCCAAAGGTCCCATATCTATGATATGATCCGCTTCACGCATCATCATTTCATCATGTTCTACAACAACGACCGTATTGCCAAGATCACGAAGTTCTTTTAATACTCGGATAAGATTTGCAGTATCTCTTGAATGCAATCCGATCGAAGGTTCATCCAGAATATAAAGTGAGTTGGTAAGATTGCTGCCAAGATTTCTTGTGAGTTGAATACGCTGGCTTTCTCCACCACTTAATGAGTTTGCCAAACGACTTAATGTGAGATAACCTAATCCCACATTTAATAAGGTGTTCAGCCGGTTATTTATTTCAATGCGTACCCGTTTGGCAACCTGCTTTTCATATTCAGAAAGTTTTTCTTCCAGGCTATCAAACCACAGCTTCAGATCTTTAACAGGCATTTCATTTAATTCGCCAATATGCTTGTCACCAACTTTTACATACAAGGCTTCTTTACGAAGACGATAACCCTTGCATTCAGGGCACGTCGTTCTGCCCCGATAACGACTTAATAATACCCGGTACTGTACTTTATATAATTGAGATTCTACATCTTTAAAAAAATCATTTATGCCAATGCCATTGATCCCTTGCCACAAAAGATTGTATTGCTTATCGGTAAGATCGCCGATTGGTTTATGAACAGGAAAACCGGTGCCGTTAGATACTTTAATAAACTGTTTTCTCCACCAATCTAATTTTTCACCGCGCCAGGCAGCGACGGCCCCGTCATATACACTCAATCTTCTGTCAGGAATTACCAGGTCAGCATCTATTCCAAGTACCTGGCTAAATCCCTCGCAAGTTGGACATGCGCCATAAGGATTATTAAAAGAAAAAAGGTTGGGTGATGGTTCTTCAAATTGCATTCCGTCGAGTTCGAATCGGTTGTTGAAGTTGTGAATGGTCTCCCGATAGCTATCGGGAGGTGAATGGTCGATGGGCTGTACTTCAATATGGACATCACCTTCCCCTTCATAAAATGCGGTGCCTATAGAATCGGACAAGCGATGAATATCATCTTCATCGAAATCTTTTACTACGATACGATCAACTAAAATAAAAGTTGGGAGCTGTGCGCTGTGAGCTGTGAGTTTTTGTTTTAATTCTTTATCTGACAGTGCTAACAAATCTTCTATCCTTATAATTTCATTCTTTATATAGAGTCTTGAAAATCCTTTTTGAACCAGGATGCTTAACTCTTCTCTAAAATCCCTGTTCTTATGTTGCTTTAATGCAATTAAAATATAAACCTTATCCCCTGCTTTTAATTTGGTGATCGCATCTACTACATCTTTTACATCATCTTTTTTTACCTGTCTACCGGAAACAGGTGAAATAGTTCTGCCGATACGGGCATATAGTAACCTGAGGTAATCGTAAAGTTCCGTCATACTACCCACTGTGCTTCGTGGTGTCCGTGTTATAACTTTTTGCTCGATGGCAATAGCGGGACATAGACCCTTTATATAGTCCACATCCGGCTTATTCATCCTGTTCAGGAACTGCCGGGCATAGGCACTGAGACTTTCAGCATAACGACGCTGGCCCTCCGCATATAAGGTATCGATGGTAAGCGAAGATTTTCCAGACCCGGACACACCCGTAACCACGATCAGCCTGTTTCTTGGTATCGCAACACTGATGTTTTTTAAGTTATGAACCCTTGCACCGTGAATAAAAATAACATCGGCGCCGGGTACTTTCACCCGATTAGTATCGGACTTTTTCGATTTCGTGGTTTGCATGAAAGGGCACAAATTTAAGCTGAGTCATTAGAAATCAGTACAATCATTAACATTTCATTTCAAAAAAAGGTTGGACATTCGGTACCTGGTACTTGCCGAATGTACTTTTTCACTTAATTTTATTGTCCGATCAAACAATATCCTATTCGGCAACCAAAAAAAATTTCTCGCCTATTGATGTAATACTTCTACACTGATTGTTTTATTGATTCACTCCCTATTTTATTTATAACTGAAAAACCAAAACCCAATGTCCATAACCACCCAAAAACCGTTTATGAAAGCGTTTGCAAAAAAAACAGACAACGACCTCATTCAACTATTTGTTGAAGGGAATACTGAAGCTTTAGAAATTCTTGTGCTACGTCACAAGGACAAGCTTTACACATCCATTTTATTTTTAGTAAAGGACAAATACCTTGCTGAAGATATCTTCCAGGATGTTTTTATCCGTATTATAGATACAATGCGTAGCGGAAGATATACCGAAGAAGGTAAATTTCTGCCTTGGGCGATGCGTATTGCCCACAATCTTTGTGTCGATCATTTCCGAAAAGTGAAAAGAACTCCTACAATCAAAAACGGTGATGATAAAGACATTTTTGAAGTGATTAACTTTTCAGAAGACAGCGCAGAAACAACAATGATGAAACGTCAAAGCCACGACCGTGTTCGTGAAATGCTTGACCGTCTTCCCGAAGATCAGCGTGAGGTGATCATTCTTCGCCATTATGCCGATATGAGTTTTAAAGAAATTGCATCAATGACAAACTGCAGTATCAACACTGCCCTTGGTCGTATGCGTTATGGTCTTATTAACCTTCGCAAACTAATGATGCAAAAACAAATTGCACTATAAAAAACCCAAGCCCTTGTCATTCTGTATCTCCCATCGGACTTTGTGAATTTTCACCTTGCCATACCTGATAGGCTTTTACAGAATGACACCTAATTAAAAAACCCTTCTTATGATAGAAGGGTTTTTTGTTTCATGTAAAGCAGTGCTATTTTCTGGTCTTTCGATAAGCTTCGATACCGCATCTAAGCCATTCTATGAATTTTTCCGGGTTAGGTGTATAATATTTTGTTTTTGTCAATGCAATTTCATCGGCTGAAATGATCGCATACTGGGGTTGTGATACCGCTCCGAAATTTTGAGTTTGAAATGTTGCCCATTTATCACCGATTGTGACGATCGACTTTTCAGTACCATCCGGGGTTTTATAAATTGTTTGTTCCGAAAGCGGCAATTTGGTTCTTTCATCTACATATAATGAAACAACAACAAATTCATTTCTCATCAGGCTGTCAACGACCCTATCTTTCCAAACTTTTTCTTCCATTCTTCTGCAGTTAGCACAATTCCATCCTGTAAAATCAATTAACACAGGTTTGTTTTCTGTTTTTGCCCTTGCTAAAGCCCTGTTATAATCTCTTATTGGTTCATATTTTTCAACACAATTCACCGGGTGTTTGTATATGGTGTAACAAAGCGGTGGCGGTATGCCACTGATCAATTTCAAATTCGCAGAGTTTGAATTTGTCATTCCGGGAATCAGGTAAATACCAATTGCGGTAAAAAGAAAAACAAATAATATTCGTGAGAATGAGATCTTTTTAAACTTGCCACTATGTGGGAATTTAATTCTTCCTAATAAGTAAAGAACCGTAAGAAAACAAATGATCACCCACAAACCAATGAATATTTCTCTTTTCAAAACGCCCCACTGCTGAACAAGGTCTGCATTTGAAAAAAACTTGACAGCTAATGCAAGTTCAACAAATCCTAAAACAACTTTCAGGTCTGTCATCCATCCGCCTGATTTTGGCAATAGATGAAGCCACCTGGGAAACATGGCAAACAAGGCGAATGGTAACCCGATGGCTACACCGAAACCCGCTGCGCCGGCAGTTAATCGCCAGGCACCTTGTTCGACAACACCAACGAGCAATGTTCCGAAAATAGGACCGGTGCAAGAGAATGAAACAATGGCTAACGTACCCGCCATAAAAAAAATACCCCACAAATTTCCCAAGCCGGACTTTGAATCCATTTTATTTGCAAGACCGGCAGGCAACCCTATTTCAAAAAAGCCAAAAAAAGAAACGGCAAATACAACGAAGATCACAAAGAACAAAAGATTTAACCACATGTTAGTTGAGATATTATTAAATATCTCGGGGCTTATTGTTTTATTAGCCACATGAAATGGAATAGTAATAGCCACATAGATCAAAAAAATAAAGAACCCATATAAAATAGCATTTATGATCGCTTTCCTTCTGGCATGCGATTTTTTTGTAAAAAAGGAAACTGTAACCGGTATCATTGGAAAAACACAGGGAGTGAGTAATGCTATAAGACCCCCTCCTAACCCCAATAAAAAAATCGCGAGAATACTTTTATTCGCTGTGCCATCATCACCACAGGGCGCTATTGGATTTTTAATATCAATTGAAGACACGTCGATCACTGTAGTAGTTTCAACACCACCTTCCAATTCAACATTAAAATCTATAGATTCAGGTTTAAAGACATCATCCTTTCCGAAGAAATAAGAAAGTTTTCCAATGAGTTTTGACGGCACTGTCCCATTAATTGCTATCGGTATTTTCCATTCCGTTGGTCCTTCATAAACCTTTACAGTGTCTTCAAATAACGGGCTCACAAAACTTTTAGACCTACCTGCATCGGAAAAAACAGTATCTGTTATAATGCTGGAATCAGCGAATTTTAATTCAACGGCTTTTACGCCACCAATATCCTGGTTAGGAGCATATAATTGCCATTCGGTTGCGCTGTCAATGGAAAAAATTAGCTCATATTTTCCTTCTCCGATTTTTTTGCTTTTATAATTCCATTTATATAGAGTACTGTCCTGGGCTAAGGCTTCAATTGAAAAGAAAGCTATAAAAAAGAAAAATATTATTCTTGTAAACATCTCCCGCATAGCAGTGTTTTAAAAAATAAACGAGTTCAGGAGGAACTCGTTCTATGTCAAAATAAACTTATTTCATCCTAATCCAAAGCTACTTTGAAATTAACCGTTTTCGGGGGCAGGCATTTTTTATCATCACAGGTTTGATACTCTACACTTCCATTAAAGCTTGTTTTTACCTTACCTTTTAATTTTATGGTTTGAACAAACTCTACTTTTTCTGAATATTGATTTGCAGAAATTCCTAATTCTTTGTCATGAAATTTTTGCATTTTGCCGTTCTCCTTAATTTTTCCAACCAACTCTATTAACGGATTACTGGTGATCGTAAATGTAGTGGGACCCGCAAGTGCATCGTCCGGCTGTACTTGAGAATATAGGTGCCAGCCTTTTTCCATCGTCGCCATCATTTTTATTTCGTACGTATTGTCTGTCAGTTTTTTTGAGGTAAATGTCCACGACACGGGACTTTGTGCAGAAACAGCCATCGTTGCGAATAAAAACATGCTAAGTATAACAGCCTTCATTATTTTTCTTTTAGAGATGCAAAAATCGTGATAATCGTTTGATACAATGCCAAAATTACACCACAAATATTGCAAAAGAAATGGGTAGTGTTTGTAAGAAATTTGACGAATAACAAGATTTTAAGGACAGAGTCAGGATTTAGCCCACCAAAACCTCATTCATTAACAGGTTTTTAAGGATCTCCCGGCCATCTGTATTGCCTAAGATCTCGGAAGTTGCCCTTTCCGGGTGCGGCATCATGCCGAAAACATTCCTGTTTTCATTGCAAATACCTGCAATATTTCTAATAGCGGCATTGGGATTGGCACCAGGCTTTATTCTTCCTTTTTCATCGCAATAATAAAATATAACCTGTCCTTTTCTTTCTAAGTGGTCAAGTGTTTTTTCATCTGCATAAAACCGCCCTTCACCATGAGCAATGGGTATTTTATAAACCTTGCCGCTATCATTTGTAAGAAAAACATTTTTACAGGCAAATTGCTGATGGCCATTACGCAACAAGGCTCCGGGCAATAGATGTGATTCACATAATATCTGGAAACCATTGCAAACGCCAAAGACCTTTCCGCCTGCATTTGCAAAATCAATTACACTTTGCATCATCGGACTAAACCGGGCAATAGCACCACAACGTAAATAATCACCATACGAAAATCCACCGGGCAGGATAATACAATCTTCCATATTGAACATGGTGAGATCCTTGTCCTTGTGCCAAAGCATGATCACTTCTTGTCCCATATCATACTTCAATGCATCATGCATGTCCCTGTCGCAATTAGAGCCCGGAAAAACAACAACGCCGAATTTCATTTTGCAGATTTAAATTGAGGTGTAAAGATATTTTAGATTTCAGATTTTAAATTGCGGATTTGTAAAAAACTTCTAACATATCCTGAATAAATCTAAAATCCGAAATCGTAAATCTAAAATTCTATCCCCATCCGGGCCCGCTATATTGATAAACCAGTATAAAGGCAATTGAAAGCCAAAATATAACCACAGGTATCCATCTTTGTGGAGGATATAAATAAGTGCAGGCATGAAATGCTGCGAAAGGAACTACGATCAATATCCAGTTCTCAAAGCCTTCTGCCGTATTGTTCAGGAAAGGAATAAAAAGTGCAAACAAAAGATAAATAAGCATCAGGCTCCAGTTCTTTCTTACCTGTATCAGCATCTTTCTCAAATTTTCCTGTACAAAATAGCCGCCAATAAGAAAAGGAATTATAAGCAAAATACTTCCAATGGCCAGCCATAGCGATTGCCCGGGCGATGGCATTGCAATATTGATCGGTTGTAACAGGTGTTGCCACGACCAGGTATCAGAAAAAAATAAATACGCTGCATAAAAATAATATGGCGTAGTTACTCCGAGCAAACAGATCAGCCATTCGTTCACCTTTACACTTCTCATTACAAGCAAGGCGAATATGAGCCAAAGAAATAAAATGATAGAAGGAAAAAAAATGAATGAGCTAATACCAACAACCACTCCAATATTATAGACCGTGCCTTTAATGCTATATTGATTAGAGATCTTAAACAAGCCTGCAAAGATCAAAAGCACTAAACTGTTTACTAATAACGGCGCAGAAAAACGGCTCCATTCAGGCATCAGAGATGTGATAACGAGATAGGCCGCTGCAGGTAAAAAATTTAACCGCTGCATCATGCGGTTCTTATTGATAAGACTGTTTAATTGCAATGCCTGGGTAAACAAGAAGAAATAAGCAATAACTGCAAAGAGCAATCCGTTGTCTTTATCAAAGGACTTTAAAAAGAGAACAGCCTCACGATATAATAGTCCAGCATTCTCTGCGGGCACCGGCGGAGGAGCCGGGTTTGTGAAGATTGGCAACTTGATAAGTATGCCCATCACAAACAAGAATAAAATGTTAGCTGGTGTTTTTTGTTTAAATAGGCCGATCACAGATATGGATTGTAAGTGGTGAACGGTCAATTGTCAATGTTGAATCGGCCTGATCATAATGCCTGAAAGTTATTCACTCATCATTGACGACTCGCCATTCACGCCTCTTAGTTAAAATCAATTTTCGCAAAGCAAATATAGTTACGATAAAAACACGGCACAATAAACTGTCTTGCACTTATTTGTTTCCCATATTTAGGCATAAACTCGTGGCCTTTGTCAAGGCCTTTCAAAGTTGGATTGCGGGTGATCTTTCCATCAGGCGATAAAGAAAAATCATTTAGTAAAAGATTTCTTTTTTCCTGCATGTTAAAAAGAAAATGCAACTGACCGCCTGTATTCATCACATTGTAAGAAATCCGGTCATCCGATTCATCATCAAACTGATCCTTTCTAATTATGTTGCTCCATTCAAGATCTCCCTTATTGCTAAATGAAAAAATTGCCACATTATCCGCATGATGTCGTACTGCCTGGTTGCCGCTTCCGCTCCGCCTCCACCACCATGAAGAATAATAAGGCGAATAAAAATAATAATCATAAGGATAAAGGAACGGTGAGCCATAAATATAGTCCCAGCGATTCCATGCCGAAGAACGAGAAGTGGTATAATAGGCTTCCGCATCTACAAGAAACCCTCCATCCCTTTTTATTACGATATTTCGTATGAAGTAATCGTTAAAAGCCATTTTCATATTTGATTCTCCTCTGGCCTCCTGGCGAATATCTTCGGAAAAAACAAATGATTTTTCAAGCTCGGGTTGCCAGGAGTTTTTGCTCATTGCCAGGAAATAAAGGCCTTCGATATTTCCACGTTTCTGGTTATAATAAAAAGCGCTGAGCAAATATCGCTGGTTTGTATTATCAACTTTTACTCTCAACTCATCGAGATACATTTTTTCAAGATTAAGAGGATAGTAAGTAAAGCTATCCTCCATAGCTCTTTTTATGATCATGAAAGCTCTTGAAATACTCTCGTTCGATGTTCTGTAGAATTTTGAAAATACAAGATTGCCATCGTTATCCACCGCGAATTCACCAAGATGGTCATTCCGCTCCTCCATTGGCATGGTAAGTTGTGTTCTTTTCTGCAGTTCAAGATTATTATTGAAAAGCTTTGTTGTAATCACAAATTTGTCTCTGTTCCTGCTATTGATCTTAAAAATGATGATCTTTTGCTTGTCCTCACTCGAAAGCGTGGTATAAATCTTATTATTAGCAGACCCACCGATCGCAGCGGTATCCAACTCAATAGGATCAGATATCTTTTGCCCCATGCCATCAAGCTTTACTGCCGCACAGTGCACAATACTGCGTTTCTGGTATTGATAGATCATGTAAACGAAATCAGGATAGGAGAAGAAATCAACATTGATCATTCTTTCATCAGGAAGATATTCATGCTTTACTTTTTTTGTCAATTTCATTTCATTGTCATAAAGACAAATAAAATTATCTCCCCGAATGCTTTTATAAATAAGATAATGGTTCCCCATTTTTCCAATGATCTCGAAGTTCATTCTGCGTGAATCATCCCTGTCAGGTTCTGATACCAGGATCCGCTGAGCACCTACAGAATTAAACAACGCCAATAAAAAAAACAGGAAGACAAACCGCCAAAGGGATTTCATAGAAGTCATTTTTTACCGTTTAAAGTTACAGGTTGTTGTTCAATTCTATTCATGATGAAATGATAAAGATGCGGTTTTTTAGTTTTTTACACGAATGGAAAATAACTGTTTTGTAATGGAATATTTTGCAAAAAGCAGGCCGCATTGTTTATCAGGTTTTTCCATTTGATTTATTTCTTTTTACCTATACCTTTGAAGATTGAATTCGTACACCTTTCTGTACGGGCTAAAAGAAATATTTTCGTGAGAATACCCACCAATAAAGTTACACTGGCTGGTTTACTGGTTGCTATCGGCATCATTTATGGAGACATAGGTACTTCGCCACTCTATGTTTTCGGCGCCATTATAAAGGGCAAGGTCGTTTCTGAAACTCTGATCCTTGGTGGATTGTCCTGCATCATCTGGACCCTCACACTTCAGACCACGATCAAATATGTTATTCTCACGCTGAGAGCAGATAATAATGGGGAAGGTGGGATGTTCTCATTATTTGCGTTGGTAAGACGACATGGTAAATGGGCTGTGATCCCTGCCATGATGGGTGGCGCGGCCGTTTTATCTGAGGGAATTATTACTCCACCGATCTCTGTTACGTCGGCCATTGAAGGTCTTAAGCAAATAACACTTTTCAGTGATATCGGTCAGTGGACAATTGTTGGCATTGTACTCTTCATTCTTGTTATTCTATTCTTTTTACAACAATTCGGTACTTCAACCATCGGTCGTTTTTTCGGACCCGTGATGCTTGTATGGTTTTGTATGCTTTCGGTACTTGGTCTTGGCCATATAATGGATGACATAAGTGTATTAAAAGCATTTAACCCTTATTACGCTATTAAACTGCTTACACAATATCCAAGTGGCTTTTGGATACTCGGTGCCGTCTTTCTCTGTACTACCGGCGCGGAAGCTTTGTATAGTGATCTTGGTCATTGCGGAAGAGAAAATATCCGAATGTCATGGATCTTTGTAAAGACAAGTCTTATCCTCAATTACCTTGGACAAGGTGCGTGGTTGCTTAATCATACAGGTTCAGAAATCGATCCAAACATAAATCCTTTTTATGCTATCATGCCAGAAGGTTTCAGGTTGTTTGGAATTATTATAGCCACTGCGGCGACTATTGTTGCAAGCCAGGCTTTGATATCAGGATCATTTACACTGATCAGTGAGGCCATGCGATTGAATCTTTGGTCAAAGCTTAAGATCAATTATCCAACCGAAGAGAAGGGACAGCTATTTATTCCCGCTGTAAATATGTTATTGTTTTTCGGCTGTTGCGGTGTTGTACTTTATTTCCAAAAAGCGCAGAACATGGAGGCTGCATATGGACTGACGATAAACTTTGGCATGCTCATGAACACTACCTTATTCTCCTATTATTTATTTACGCAACGGGCTCCGCGACATTGGATCGTTCTTTATCTGATCGTTTATCTTACAATAGAACTGGCCTTTCTTACTGCCAATCTTAATAAGTTTACTCATGGCGGTTATGTATCATTTATTATTGGTGGTGTTTTATTTATCACAATGTATGTATGGTATAGGGCCCGGAAGATCAAGAACCGCTATGTGGAGTTTGTTCGGCTTGAACATTATATTCCTAAGATACAGGAGTTGAGTAATGACAGGTCTGTACCGAAATATGCAACGCATCTGGTGTATATGACCAGTGCAAATAATCCAAAAGAGATCGAGCATAAAGTCATTTATTCTATTTTAAATAAAAAACCCAAGCGGGCCGATATTTATTGGCTTGTACATGTGGATACATTGGATGATCCTTATACAAGTGAATACAAAGTAGATCATATAATTCCTAATGATATCATTCGGATCGAATTCAGGCTGGGATTCAGAGTGCAGCCAAGAATAAATTTAATGTTCAGGAAAGTTGTTGAAGATCTTGTAGCAAATAAAGAAGTAAATATCTATAGCCGCTATGAAAGTTTGGAGCGTAGCAATACCGTTGGTGATTTCCAGTTTATCGTAATGGAAAAATATCTAAGCCAGGATAATGAGCTTCCATTCTGGGAAAGAGTGGTGATGAAATTTTATTTCTGGCTCAAAGAAATTAGTTTATCAGAAGAAAAAGGATTTGGTCTTGACTTATCAACTGTAACGGTAGAAAAATTCCCGCTTATAGTGGCACCAGTTTCCTCAGTGAAATTAAAACGCATTACAGAAGACGAACTATAAAAAATTAAATTCGATCTTTTTATTTTCCCTTTATTACTTTTGCCTGCTATTTGTACATCAGACCCGTCATTCTGAAAACTGCTCCGGGTCGTATCTATGGCTTTACACACTAAAAAAGTTTCTCCGGTAGGATTATTAGTTGCACTCGGTATAATTTTCGGAGATATCGGCACTTCACCTCTTTATGTATTCAATGCTATCATTGGTTCAAAGATCGTTTCCGAACAACTGATCATCGGCAGTCTGTCCTGTATCATTTGGACACTGACAATTCAAACTACCATTAAATATGTGATACTTACTTTAAAAGCAGATAACCGTGGTGAAGGTGGCATTTTTTCTTTATATGCGCTTGTAAGAAGAAGAAAAAAATGGCTCGTGTTTGCAGCTATGATCGGTGGCGCTGCTTTACTTGCCGATGGTATGATCACCCCGCCTATTTCCATAACTTCTGCTATCGAGGGATTACGCCAGCTACCACGATTCAGTAACATCACTCAGCAAACAATAGTATATATTGTCTTGGGCATTATTACCGTTATCTTTTTTTTACAACAAACCGGAACAGCATCGATCGGCAAGCTCTTTGGCCCAATAATGTTGATATGGTTCTTAATGCTTGCTGTAATGGGACTTCTTCATTTCATGGATGACCTGCATATTTTCAAAGCGCTGAATCCTTATTATGCGTTTGATCTGCTTATCAATTATCCTAAAGGCTTCTGGATACTCGGCGCCGTTTTTCTTTGTACAACGGGGGCAGAAGCATTGTACAGTGATCTTGGTCACTGTGGTCGTGGCAACATTCGCATATCCTGGATCTTTGTAAAATCATGCCTGATCATAAACTATGTTGGACAAGGTGCCTGGTTACTGAATAATTACGAAGGCAACGGGTTTAATGTTAGCCAATTAAATGCTTTTTATGGGATCATGCCTGATGGATTCAGGATTATTGGAATTGTGATTGCTACGGTGGCAGCGATCATAGCCAGCCAGGCATTGATCTCCGGTTCATTTACATTGATAAGCGAAGCCATGCGTTTAAATCTTTGGCCGAAATTCAGAATTCGGTATCCCTCTGAAGAGCGTGGTCAATTGTATATACCGGCAATAAATTTTCTTTTGTATGCCGGGTGTGTAACCGTGGTCCTGTATTTTCAACGATCATCAAGCATGGAAGGAGCGTATGGACTTGCTATTACTTTATGCATGATCGCAACGTCTATTTTATTTGCCAATTTCCTTGTTTTGCGGAGAGTACATCCGGCGCTGATATATCTTTACCTCGCCGTATATTTTACAATTGAAGGTTCATTTCTTGTTGCCAATCTTGAAAAATTTCCTCACGGCGGTTTTGTTGCATTCATCGTTGGCGGTTTGCTATTTCTTACCATGTATATCTGGTACCGGGCAAAAAAGATCAGGAATCGCTATGTCGAATTCGTGCGCCTTGAGACCTACATTTCAAAAATACAGGAGCTCAGCAGTGACAGATCTGTTCCAAAATATAGTACTCATCTTGTCTATCTTACCAGCGCAGATAATCCGAAAGAGATAGAACATAAGATCATTTATTCAATTTTAAGTAAGAAACCAAAGCGTGCAGACATATATTGGTTTGTGCACGTGGATACGATGGATGACCCTTATACCTGTGATTATAAAGTTGAACATATTATTCCGAATGACATTGTACGGGTCGATTTCAAATTAGGATTTAGGAGACAACCAAGAATGCATATTTTATTTCAGCAAGTTGTTGAGTCGCTGATAGCAAACAGGGAAATAAATATTTTCTCCAAATATGAAACAGCAGATAAAACCAAACCAACCGGCGATTTTCAATTCATTGTTATGGAAAAATACCTGAGCCAGGATAATGACCTTCCATTCCTGGAAAGGATCGTGATGAAACTCTATTTCTGGCTTAAAGCGATCAGCTTATCAGAAGAAAAAGGATTTGGCCTTGATCAAAGCAATGTCACTGTTGAAAAATTCCCTCTTGTTATTGGTGAAGTAGAAAAATTGCCATTACGAAGAATCCCGGATCGACAATGAAAAGATCGGTTTTCATTGAAAACTATTATCTTTTCTTTCTTAAGCTCTATCCCACTTGCCGCATATCATTTACTATATCGTTGGGGGAATCGTATTGCTGTCAATTATAGCCTATTTTTTCCAGGAAAAATTCATTTTCAAACCTGAGAAACTAAAACAGGATTTTGAATTCAAATACGATGCTCCCTTCCGCGAATATTTCTTCGATGTAGAACCGGGCGTAAGAATAAACGGTTTACACTTCTATCGCAACGAACCAAAAGGATTGATCCTCTATTTTCATGGCAATACAAGAAGCATCAAAGGCTGGGCAAAATATGCACGGGATTTTTATCGCTATGATTATGATGTGGTGCTTGTCGACTATCGTGGTTTTGGAAAAAGTACAGGAAAGCGCAGCGAAAAGGAAATGCTTAGCGACATGCAGTTTGTGTATGATCGCTTAAAAGAACAATATAAAGAGGATCACCTTATCATTTATGGTCGTAGCATGGGCAGCGGTTTTGCCAGCAAGCTGGCCGCCGATAATAAACCCCGCTATTTAATTCTCGATGCTCCGTATTACAGTTTCAGAAAAGTTGTGGAACGATTTTTACCAATTTTACCGGTAAGAATTGTTTTACGGTTTCATTTAAGGACAGACAAATGGATTCAACAAGTAAAATGTCATACTTATATTATACATGGAACAAAAGATTGGCTGATACCGATCTCTCATAGTGAAAAGTTACAAAAGCTGAATCCTTACCTGATCACACTTATCCGTATTCATGGCGGACATCATAATGATCTTCCGTCATTTGATGAGTACCACAATTTCGTCAGGGATATTTTAAAGTATTAAGTGGTCAGTCAGCAGTTGGCAGACTCGTCACTCACTTGTTAAGAAAAAACAAATTAACAGGTTTTAGATTTCAATGGATTATAGTTTGAACGTCCTACAGGTAAATGGAGGACATATGAGGAAAATCTACACATTGTTTGGTCTTATTGCGATCGTTTTAACTGCCGGCTGTAAAACCGCAGCCAAACTTTATGACAAAGGAAATTATGATGAAGCCGTTCAGCTTGCAGTAAAAAAACTGCAGAAGAAACCGGATAATGAAATGCGTGGACTACTGCAAAGCGCTTATCATTATGCAGTAAATGATCATGAAAACCGTATTCACCAGCTGAGTGATAATACAAACGAATTAAAATGGGAATGGATACATTCTGAATATGCTTCCCTGCAACGACTGTATGAAGCGATTCACGGTTCGCCTGAAGCATTGTCGATAGTTAACCCTGTTGATTATTCATCTTACCTGAATACCTATGCAGATAGGGCGGCTACTACACGATTTGACCGTGGTATGCAATGGATGGATAAAAATGATAAACTGAGTTTTAGAAACGCTTTTAATGAATTTGAAGTGGCATTGAACTACAGGCCAGGCGATCTTACAATCATCGACAGAAAAAATGAAGCCTATGAACTTGCTGTAATAAATGTAGCGGTGATGCCCATGGAAAGCAATCACTACAGGTATAGCTCATACAATGATCATGAAATGAGAAATTTTGAGAATGATCTGCTTCGCCAGTTACAATTTAATAATAGCAATCGATTTGTAAAGTTTTACAGTTCATGGGACGCCAGTAGCCGGAATATACAGGTTGACCAGTTCATTGATTTCCGTTTTAGCACCCTTGACATCGGAAGAACAAGAGATGAAAGAAGCACAAGAGAGGTTTCGAAAGACATTGTTGTAAAAGAAACTGTTTATCGCCCTGACTCGATAGTAAAAGAATATAAAAAGGTAACTGCAAAAATTACAACTATAAGAAGGTCGCTGCTTTCAGAAGGAAACATGCAGATACATGTCCGTGACATTAACGGCAGATGGATATGGACTGATAATGTGCAGGCCAATCATCACTGGTGCACAGAGTTTTCAAACTACACAGGTGATGAAAGAGCCCTGAGTGAAAATGATAAGCAACTTGTAAACCGCAGGCAGGAATATCCTCCGCATGAAGATGAGATCATCCGCTGCATCATGAATGAGATAAACGGCAATATGATGGGAAGGGTAAAAAATTATTTTAGTCAATTATAGGGTCGATTATAGGTTTACTACCAAGGACATGATTCGTTCATGTCCTTTTTTATTTCATCTTTGCCTGAATGAATAACAAGTATAGAAAAATTTGGAAGTGGCTAAGAATTATCATTGTCATTTATGTCATAGGTGGTTTGGCTTTGTATTTTTTGCAGGATTATATTCTTTTTCGTCCGGTGACCCTGAAGAAAGAACAGAAATATCATTTTCCTCAAAAGCACAAAGAGGTCAATATTCCGGTAAATGAAAAATCAAACCTAAACATTGTTCAGTTTCTCAGCGATGATTCCATAGCCAAAGGTGTTATTCTCTATTTTCATGGTAATAGAAAAAATATATCATGGTATGCCAAGTATGCACCGCAATTTACTCACCATGGATTTGAAGTTTGGATGATCGATTATCCCGGGTTTGGAAAAAGCACAGGTAAATTCAGTGAACAAATTTTATATGACTGGGCAGGTTATATGTACAAGTTTGCCCAAACCAAATTCAGTTCGGATAGCATTATTATTTATGGTAAAAGTATGGGTACAGGTATCGCGGCTCATCTTGCCTCAGTACAACCTTGCAAAAAGCTGTTACTCGAAACACCTTATTATGATTATCCCTCGGTGCTAAGGCAATATCTCCCGATCTACCCGATTGAGTGGATGATACATTACAAGATGCCGACTTACCGGTACATTACGAATGTAAATGCATCGATCACCATTTTTCATGGTACTGATGATAATGTGATCCGGTATGGCAATGCTGAAAGATTAAAACAGTTTCTAAAACCCGGCGATGAATTTGTAACTATTAAGAATGGCAGGCATAATGACCTTTTTAGTTTTAAGCAGACAGTGGAGAAATTAGATTCCCTATTAAAAAATTGATCATTCTTCCAGGGTCACTTTATTCTTCCCAACCTTCAATTTATATCCGACTCCTATCTTCAATGCGTAATTTTCCTTTTCATGACTTACGGGAAAATCAAAACAAACGGGATAGTCATATTCTGCAACAGCATCACGGATTATCTCATGTACATTTTGTCCAAATGGTCTTTCAGTGTCTTTCATGTCAGTAAAGCCACCAACGATCAGGCCGGCCAGTTTATCAAGCTTCCCACTTCTTTTCAGTTGATACAGCATGCGGTCAACATTGTATAAATACTCGCCAACATCTTCAATAAAGAGTATCCTTCCTTTTGTTTTCAGATCAGAGTCTGTTCCTACAAGATGAGCAAGCAATGCAAGATTACCACCAATCAATTCTCCTATTCCCTCACCTTTCTTATTGAATTCATGTTTTTTTACCTGGTATTTTATTTTCTTTCCTTCTAATGCATGACGTAATGACTGCACATATTCATTTTTAAACCCATCCTCATTAAATGCATTTGCCATTGGTGCATGCAGCGTTGAGACATAATAATTGCGATAAATATGCGAATGCAGGACCGTTACATCACTAAACCCAATGATCCATTTGGGATTTTCTTTAAATCTTGTAAAGTCAGTTTTATCAATAATGCGGCTGATGCCATAACCGCCTCTTGCACACAAAATGGCTTTAACATTATCATCATCAAGCATGAGTTGAAAATCTTCCAGTCTTTCTTCATCAGTACCGGAAAAATAATGGTATTGCCTGCCAACACTCGAACCAACTTTTGTTGTAAATCCCCAGTCTTCATTAATAACACGAATACACTCTGAAACCCTTTCCACAGGCATGAAACCTGCAGGGCAAACTAAACCGATAGTATCACCTTTTTGTAAATATGGTGGGATCCTAATCATTGTGTTGTTGAATTGTCACATGGTTAAATTGTTAGTCAATGTTTGCTACCAATTAAGCAATATAGCAATTTGACAATTTAACCATTTATCAATTTAGCCATTAAACTTCTTTTAAATTCACTTCATTTGCGGCCACATTCAATCTATGCTTCACGCCACATTTCAAAGCATAATTATTCTTCTGATGACCGACAGGAAAATCAAAACAAACCGGATAACGGAAAGCCTTTATCTTTTCTAATACCACATCTTGCAGCGTTCTGCCGAAATCATCCGCATCCTCATCGACCTTAATTTTAAAACCCCCAACGATCAATCCTTTTAATTGCGACAACTTGCCCGTACGTTTTAAATGCCAGAACATCCGGTCAATATTGTACATATATTCACCGGTGTCTTCCACAAATAAAATTTTACCGGCAGTATTGATATCAGATTTTGTCGCGGATAATGTTTCCAGCATTTTTAAATTCCCGCCAATTAAAATTCCATCTGCAACACCAGGTTTATTCTGTGAATTTGGCACTGCGTTATACTTCATTTTTATTCCACTCAATGCCAGTTGAATGGATTCGATGGTTTCAATTTGGACCGGCTCTGCCGTAGTCCAGTCATCAGGAAAACTATTGCACATCTTTGAATGAATGGAAGCAATTCCAAAATTTCTGTTTAGATGAGAATGAAAAACGGTGACGTCACTAAACCCAATTATCCATTTGGGTTTGACCTTGAATTTTTCCCAATTCAATTTATCAATGATCCGAACAGCGCCGTAACCGCCTCTTGCGCACATGATGGCTTTGATTTTAGGATCGTCAAGCATTTGCTGAAAATCCTTTGCTCTTTCTTCATCGGTTCCGCCAAAAGTGAAATCTCTTTTGTCGATTGTTTCACCAATTTTTATTTTGTAACCCCAGCTCTCCATCTTCTTTACGGCCGACTGGATCTCCTGGTTAATTATATAACCCGCTGGTGATGTGATACCGATAACATCACCTAATTTCAGCGCTGGCGGAGAAACAAATAATGTTTCTCCTTCACCATCATGAAGTCTTGGTATAGAAGGCAAGTAAGAAGCCGTTAATGTTGCAACCGAAGACTGAATAAACGTCTTTCGCTCCATAGTTTAAAGATAGTTTTAAGCTCACAGATTCCGCCGATATCCACGGAATGTATCTGTGAAAATCCGCGGAATCTGTGAGAACAAATAATTTTTTCCTAAAAGCAACCCACCTTCACAGAAATTCATCTCTGTTATTTTGAAAGAAGCTGTAAATTCACCGCCCCAATCCCGGGAAATTCACAAAAAATATTCTGAAATGAAACGTATAAAATTATTATTGATTGCTGCAGCAACAATAACAGTGTCTTCATTGAATGCACAAACCGTTGATGAGGTCATCAGCAAACATGTTGATGCAATCGGCGGAAAGGAAAAGCTTAACCAGGTAAAATCTCTTTATACTGAAAGCTCAATGGAAGTGATGGGAAACGCAGTACCTCAAAAAGAATTTCTCCTCGAAGGAAAGGGCTTTAAAAGTGAGGTTGAATTTAACGGCAGCAATATTGTGAATTGTTATAGTGATAAAGGTGGCTGGTCAATTAACCCAATGATGGGCGGGACCGATGCACAGGCATTTCCAGATGCAATGTACAAAGCAGGCAAGCCTCTGATCTATTTAGGGGGTTCGCTGGTGGACTATGCTGCAAAAGGATATAAAGCTGAGCTGGCCGGCAAAGAGGGGTCAACATTCAAAATAAAAGTAACTGGTGATGGTAATGAAACTTACTATTACGTTGATGCTGCCAGCTACTACCTCGTTAAAAGCGTTGTAAAGAGCGAATTCATGGGCCAGGCAGTAGACGTTACTACAACTTTTGCCGATCACAAAAAAACTGATTTTGGAGTGGTATTGCCTTATACAAAAAGTGTTGATATGGGCATGTTCCAGTATTCCCAGAAACTGGATAAGGTAGAAGTGAATAAGGCGATCGATCCAAAGATCTTTGAGATACCTAAATAAATTAAGCAAAGCGAATTTTAAAACGGATACTAAACAGTATCCGTTTTTGTTTACCACCATTCATCGTCACATTTTGCCAGTCTGCCTGTTTTCTTTTCTTTAACGAAGGTTTGAAAAGAAGTTTACGTCTATTTTTATACAAAGATTTTTATATGGAAAGAAAAGATTTCCTGAAAAACGGAATTTTCGGATTCACTACTATTCTTACAGGGGCAGTGATAGCCGGTCATAATAAAAAAGAAAATGTGTCAATCGGAGATGAGTGTGATGTTTCTCCTCGGGAGACAAGAGGCCCATTTCCGACAAAGACACCATCACAAATGGTGCAGTCAAATATAAAGTCAGACAGAACAGGTGTTGCATTACTTATAAATCTTACGATAGTTGATAAGACCAATCAATGTAAACCGGTTGACGGTGCTCATGTGGACATCTGGCATTGTGATAAAGACGGAAATTATTCTGAGTATGGAAATCATCCAATGCAAAGAAATGATCTTACATCGGTACATTTTTTAAGAGGAAGACAAACGACTGAGGCCACAGGACATGTTTCATTTTTATCCATATACCCCGGCTGGTATCATGGCCGGGCTCCTCACATTCACATTGAAATATTTGATAAATCAGGAAGATCGTTACTCGTAACGCAGGTTGCTTTTCCTGAAGATGTTTCCCATAAAGTGTATTCGTCCTCGCTGTATGCTTCCCGAGGTAAAGCAGATACGCCTAACAACAGGGATAATGTTTTCTCCGATAGCTTATCAGGGCAAATGGCTACAATAACAGGGAATGTTACTGATGGCTACACACTTACAAGTACAATAGTGGTAAAATCATAACTAATCTGTACAACGAATATTTCCCTAAATTTCAGGTGAAATTTCATCTGTGGAATCACTGCAAAAAGCTATTATATCTATATCCCCACTTTCAAAAGAAAGCATGGAAGCTTTTACAGCTGTGTGGAAACAGTGGATCACTCAAAAAGATTTTATTCTATTAAAAGAAAACACAGTCTCGGATTATTTCTATTTTATTGAAAAAGGTGCTGCACGAATTTATTATTATAAAAATGGTAAAGAAATAACAGAGTGGCTCGCATTAGATAACCAGTTTTTTCTTTCTATTACAAGTTTCTTTCAGCGAACCCCCAGTCATCTTATAATCCAGGTCATCGAACCGTCTGTAGTTTATGGTATCCATCACGATGACTTTATGCGTCTCGCGGACAAATATCATGACGTAGAAAGGTTATTGAGAAAGATGGTAACCGGCTCGCTAATATTTTCACAGATCAGGATGGATTCGATCCAGTTTGAATCAGCGCAACAACGGTATGAAAAACTTTTGCAAACATCACCGCAAATAGTGCAGCGGGTACCGCTAACTTATATTGCTTCGTTCTTAGGTATTACTCTGGAAACATTGAGCAGGATAAGGTCACAAAAATGAGTATTTGATATTTATCAAACACGGGGCAAAGTTTTTCTACAGACCTTTGGCCTTCGAAATTCTGCACCCGGCAAACTACCATTCTTTTCCACAGAAGAATTTTTGAAACAAATTTTTTTTACCATGAAACGATTGTTGCCTGGTGGCTTAACAGCTGTGTTATTTATTCTATTCCTTTCTTTTAACTACAAACCAACTTCCGTTGCCTACCGTGACTTGAACAAAAACGGTAAGATGGATGTATATGAAGACAAATCGCAACCCATCGAAAAAAGAATTGATGACGTGTTGAAACAGATGACACTGGAAGAAAAAGCCGGCATGATGTTCATCAATGGTGCAAGAGTAAATGAAGATGGCTCGATAGAAGATAAGCCTGCTACCGGAATGTTTGCGTTTGCGCCAAATGCATTGAAGTTGATCCGTGAAAAGAAAATGAATCACTTTAATTTTTGGGCAGTTCCTCCACCCAATGCATTGGCAAAATGGTATAACACCATGCAGAAGTACGTTGAAGATTCAACCAGGCTTGGAATTCCTATCACCATCGCCAGCGATCCGCGCAATCATTTCAGCAGCTCGATCTTTGCAATGACCGCCGTTAGTTTTTCTCAATGGTGTGAACCGCTTGGCCTGGCGGCGATTGGTGACGAAAAGCTGACAAGACAGTTTGCAGATATTTCAAGACAGGAATATATGGCCGTGGGTATTAGAGAAACACTCCATCCGCAGGTTGACTTAGCAACTGAACCACGCTGGCCCCGTATCTCGGGTTCGTTCAGCGAGGATGCACAACTCTCGGCTAAAATGGTAAAGGCTTATATACTCGGTTACCAGGGCGAAAAACTTGGACCAAATAGTGTGGCTACCATGACAAAACATTTCACTGGTGGCGGCCCGCAAAAAGAAGGATTGGATCCCCATTTTCCTTTTCAGAAGGGACAGGTATACCCCGGTAACAATTTTAAATATCATATCATCCCATTTGAGGCGGCATTTGAGGTGAAGACCGCTGCTATCATGCCGTATTATGGAATTCCGGTTGGGCAAACAAGTGAAGATGTGGCAATGGCTTTCAATAGAGATATCATTACCGGTTTGCTCAGAAACAAATACAAATATGATGGGGTCGTTTGCACGGATTGGGGTCTGATCACTGATGCCAAAATGGGGCCCACGGTTTGGCCCGCCCGGGCATGGGGAGTAGAAAAGCTAAGTGAAGAAGAAAGAGTAAAGAAGATAATTGATGCAGGTTGTGATCAGTTTGGTGGTGAAAGCTGTGTTGAGCATGTAGTGAAACTGGTGAAGGATGGAAAACTGAGTGAAGCAAGAATAAATGAATCAATAAAAAGATTATTGAGACAGAAATTTCAATTGGGTTTATTTGACGATCCTTTTGTTGATGAAAGAAAAGTTGAGGCAGTATTTACCAACCCCGAATCAAAAAGACTTGCAGAAGAATCTCAACGCAGAGCAATGACGTTGCTGAAGAATGAGAACAACATTTTACCCTTAAAGCAAAGCAGTTTAAAGATCTATGTAAAAGATATCAAGCCCGATGTGGCAGCAAAATATGGGACTGTTGTTTCAAAACCGGAAGAAGCTGATATTGCGATCATACGATTAAAGACACCTTTCTACCCGGTCGAATCTCCAATAATGATGGCGAGAATGTTTCATCATGGTGACCTTGATTTTAAAGGAAAAGAAAAGGACAGCATATTGCAACTATTGAAAATTGTTCCAACAATAGTCGATATCAATCTTGATAGACCTGCAGTGATACCGGAAATTAATGCGGCGGCTAAAGGATTACTGGCAGATTTTGGTGCAAGCGATGCCGCTGTGCTTGATGTAATTTTTGGCAAAGCGAAACCAGGTGGTAAACTTCCTTTTGAGTTACCTTCATCGATGGAAGCCGTGCGAAATCAAAAAGAAGATCTTCCTTACGATTCAAAAGACCCGTTGTATAAATTTGGTTTTGGACTTAGTTATAAATAATTTCTATTATCAAAAATTGCCACATGAAAAATCTATTTGCAATCCTAAGTCTTTTTGTTTTTTCATTTATATCTGTTGGCCAGCAAAAAGTAATTCCATTATATGATGGGCAAGCGCCGGGTTCTGAAAGCTGGAACTGGAACGAAGCAGAGAATGATAATAACGCCTGGCAAACAAAAGTGGTCTATAATGTTTCTAAACCTACGCTTACAGTTTTCCAGCCTGATGCAGGTAAAGCAAATGGAACAGCATTAATAATTGCACCGGGTGGAGCGTTTCATGCTTTGTCTATCAACAGTGAAGGATTTGATGTAGCAAAATGGCTAGTGCAAAAAGGAATAACCTGTTTTGTGCTTAAATATCGTTTGGTACACAGCTTAACAACGGACCCTGTTGCTGAAGTAATGGCTAAATGGGGCAAGAAAGAATTTGACGACGCTAATAACGCTGTTATTCCTTTGGTAATTGCTGATGGCAAAGCGGCCATTGCCTATGTTCGCAAACATGCTGCCGAATATAATCTTGATCCAAAGAGGATCGGCATCATGGGGTTTTCGGCAGGCGGTACAGTTACATCATCCACCTTATTTAATTATACAACAGAAAACAGGCCCGACTTTGCAGCACCGGTTTATCCTTATTTCCCAACAGCAATGCATGGAACGGTTTCGAATGATGCTCCGCCAATTTTTATTGTAACTGCAAGCAATGATGGGCTTGGACTTGCACCGCATAGTATCGACCTGTACAACAAATGGCTCTCAACAAAACATGATGCGGAGCTACATATGTATGCAAGAGGTGATCATGGCTTTGGTATGCGAAAACAAAATCTTCCAACTGATAGCTGGATAGAACGCTTTTATGATTGGCTCGGTGTTCAGGGTTTACTTACTAAAAAAGTTTTTGATCATGCATTGGATGTGTATGAGAAAAAAGAGTTCGTTCACAATGGGAATACTTTGCCTTATCGCATTCTCTATCCTGCCAATTATGATAAGAATAAAAAATATCCTCTCCTGTTATTCCTGCATGGGGCAGGTGAAAGAGGTAAGGATAATGAGAAGCAACTCGGTCACGGCTCAAAACTTTTTATTACCGATGTGAACCGTAAGAACTTTCCCGCAATAATCATACTTCCTCAATGTCCCGAAGAATCTTTTTGGGCTGTAGCCAAGATTGACAGGAACACACAGCCTTTAAAAATTGAATTTGATTATACAGCCCAACCAAACTGGCCACTTGTTGCTGCAAATGAATTAGTGAAAAAAGTCATGAATGAAGAAGCGGTTGATAAAAAACAAATGTATATCACCGGTCTCTCAATGGGTGGCATGGGAACATTTGAATCGGTTTATCGTTATCCTGATCTGTATGCAGCTGCATTACCGATCTGCGGTGGTGGTGATGTAAAAAATTATGACAAACGGGTTGCTAATACAGCTTTTTGGGTTTTTCATGGAGCAGCCGATGCAGTTGTGGACGTTAAACTTTCGCGGGAAATGGTGGATAAACTCAAAGCATTAAAAACAGAAGTAAAATATTCTGAATATCCCGGTGTGAATCATAATAGCTGGGATAATGCATTTGCCGAAAAAGATTTTTTAAGCTGGATGTTACAGCATAAGAAAAAATAATTCTAAAAAATTTCAAGAATGAAAAGAAAACAATTTCTTCAAACAACTGGCGCCGCGATGCTTGGCACAGTGTTGTTGCAAAATAAGTCATTGAGCTTTCTATCGGGATGGCCAAAAGACCATGAAATGGGGTTACAGCTATTTACTTTTTTCAATGTGATCGATAGTGATGTGGAAGGAACATTGAAAAAAATCGCCGAAGTCGGTTATAAAAAAATTGAATCGGCTTTTAGCAGGAAAGGTGGTTACTATGGAATGAAGCCAAAAGAGTTTTCCAAATTCTTAAAAGACAATGGGATGAAATGGAAATCACATCATGTGTTAGGAGCCCCATTTAAAATGCCGGCAAATGCCAAGCCACCGGTGGATGCAGATGGTAAACCGGTCACAATTCCTCCAATGAGAAATTTGCGTGATAATATGCAGGAGCTAATCGATGAAGTAGCAGAAGGAGAGGTTGATTATTTAGTTTGTGCCAGTACACCAATCGGCACATTAGATGAAATAAAATCTTCAATTGAAGTATTGAACAAAGCTGATGAAGCATGTAAGAAAGCCAAGGTCAAATTTGCTTATCATAATCATGATGCAGAATTTCGTGCCGTGGAAGGACAGATTCCTTACGAAATGTTTTTATCACAGACCAAAATGCAAATGGAGCTTGATCTTGCCTGGTCAACCAAGGGCGGCAAAGATCCTGTTGAGTTATTCAAGCAGCACCCCGGTCGTTTTCCATTATGGCATGTAAAAGATATTGATAAGGAATTTAAAACTGTTTTACCCGTTGGGGAAGGTTTTATCGATTTCAAAAGAATTTTTGCAGCAGCAGATAGCTCAGGTATGAAACATTTTTTTATTGAACATGATATGCCAAAGGATCCGTTGGCAAGTATTACATCAAGCTATAATTATTTGAGTAAAATGTTGAGCGCCTGATTTTGATCAGTGATTCCCGTATCACCGTGGCATTTGTTTTTTGTCCGGCAATAGAATTATCCTTTTGTTGCGAGCCTGCGCTGAGCAAAGCGAAGTATCCAGGTTCCTGTTCCAGTAGTGTCGCAGTTTGAAATAATTTGAACCACATAGTTACATAGAAAGATAGGTTTTCACATAGAATTTTCTATGTGTGTATTCTTATGTGCTCTATATGCCTATGTGGTTCAAGATAATTATCGCTGGAATCTCAAACTGAGACAGTACCCCAGTTCCACGTTGAACAAGTATCATAAAACAAAATAGTATCTTTCATACTATTTATGGATCAACTAAAATTTTCCGATCAATCAGCTATCGTTACCGGAGCCGGGCAGGGAATCGGTTTTGAAATTTCCCGCCAGCTTGCAGCACAAGGAGCTTCTGTTTTATTAAATGATATTGACGAAAAGCTAACTGCTTCTGCTGTAAATAAAATAAAGGCTAAAGGTGGCAATTGTATTGGCTTAAGCGGGGATGCAGGCGATGTTTCATTCATAAAAGAAATGGTAAAGCAAGCAGTAAATGAATTTGGTCAAATAAATATTGTAATTGCTAACGCAGGCATCACTCTTTATGCCGACTTCTTTGATTACACTCCTGATGCTTTTAACAAAGTAATGCAGCTTAATCTTGCCGGTAGTTTTTTTCTTGCACAGGAGACAGCAAAGCAAATGAAAAAGCAAACATCAGGTGGAAGTATTTTATTTATGTCCTCTGTCGTTGGTCACCAGGCCCATAAAAATTTAGCAGCCTACGCAATTACAAAGGCCGGGTTGGAAATGCTTGCAAAAAACCTGGTTGTTGAATTGTCTCCATATAATATTAATGTAAACGCCATTGCTCCCGGAGCAACGCTAACAGAAAGGACATTAGAAGACATGGAATACACAAACACATGGAGTCGAATAACGCCTCTTGGCAAACCTGCCACTACTGATGATATTGCAAATGCTGCGTTGTTTTTGGTTTCCACTCAATCAAGACACATCACAGGACAAAGTTTAATAATAGATGGAGGATGGACATCGGTGAGTCCTTCTCCCTATTAAAATGTTATTTACTCCAGGCTTTTCGCAGAAAGCTGATCCAGTTGCGGTGCATGATATTTTCAATGTCATTGCTTGAGTATCCTCGTTTCTGGAGCAAAAAAGGGATCGTTTGCAGATCCGCAATTGTTTCCAGGTCATAAGGACATTGTTCTTTTCCAAAAGCACCATCAAGATCAGAGCCGATACCAACATATGAACAATTACCAGCAAGCTGGCAGATATGATCGATATGATCAACTACTTTTTCAATGTTGCAATTCATTCCCTTTGGAGTTGATTTACCTCTCTCCCAGCCCGGGACGATCATCCATGCATCAAAAGCAGCGCCGATAACTGCTCCCCTTTCTATCAAAACTTTTATCATCTCATCACTGAATTGCCGGTTATGGTCAACTATTGCCCTGCATAGATTATGACTAGCCCAAACATGTCCATGAAAATTATCTATCGCCTGCCAGAATGCATCATCGCACAAATGTGTTGCATCAAGAATCATGTTGAACTCTTCCATTTTTTTCAATAATGCCAAACCATCTTTTCCCATTTCACCTGTTGCATTTGTACCATTCGCATACCTGCCAGGTCCATAATGACCCGGACCAACGGCTTTCAATCCATATTCGTAAGCTCTTTCCAAATACTCAACAGTTATCAAAGAATCAGCCCCCTCAAGACTTAAAATATAACCAACAGGCTTTTGTTCATTTGATCCACCATCGTTCCAAATATCAAGATGTATATTTAATGACCGAAGATCTTTTATTTGTACTATTTCACCCTGTTCTTCCATTGCTTTATACCAGGCAAGTTGTCCTTGTGTTTGTGCCCATGCTTGTTCCGGTGAATGCCAACCCGGCAAAGAATTTCCTGAGGCGACATATCTTCCGATCTGAGTGGCCATTACTAAGCCAATATTCCCTTTTCTTAATTCAGGTAAACAAACCGTCGCCTTGCCTCTATCAGGTTTATCGGTTAAATCTTTTTCTCTTTCATTGATTTCATTGATTGGTTGCCGCAGATCACGGTTCCATTCCAAAGCATTCATGGCAAGATCAAGATGTGCATCAACAATAAGCATGTTTTTAGTTTGAGGTTCGGGGTTTGAAGTTTGAGGTCAAACGACATCGGAACCTCAAACATCAAACATCAAATTGTAATCTTTCTATCTCTCGCCACATTCTTCCATTCTCCTCTTATTTGTCCCTTCTCAATCGTAACTACTCTTTCATACAAAGCCACAGTTGGGCAAACATGATATGGCAAACCATAAAAAATATCGCCGACTTTATACGAATGACCTTCGTTAGTTTCTAGCACAAGGTGCTCTTCGCTTTGTCCAACAGGTTTTAATCCTTCGGCGTTTAAAAAGAAAACTCTTCTTGCAATTTCATTCTCAGCCGCAACGGATTTATGACCGAGATCAGTGCAAATCTTATTTGAGGTGGGTAATGAAATAACTCTTGTTACAAGAACGGCAGCTGGCAAAAATTTCTGTTCGGGGCAAAGATCAGCGTATCCCTTATCCCAATAAACAAATGTACCCGGACTACATTCAATATTTTTTCTTTTACAATGAACAGAAAACGCAGGCGAGCCACCCATAACAATCGTTGCCAGTTTCAATTCTTCATTTAATTTCTCTACGGATGCAAAAGCCTCATCACATTTTTGTTTTTTTGTTTCAAAGTCAACATCGCGGATATGCCCATCATAGGCATGAAGACCGGCAAGTGAAATTCCTTTTAA
>Ga0075428_100000683_pt1 | contig 34883 bp, 17 predicted proteins | sample RhiMetdeltSRZDD2_FD_75291 | JGI IMG/M metagenome (GOLD analysis project Ga0075428, IMG submission 75291) | Populus rhizosphere microbial communities from Tennessee, USA - Rhizosphere MetaG P. deltoides SRZDD2 | ecosystem: Host-associated > Plants > Roots > Rhizosphere > Soil | place: USA... | reverse complement strand
TGGACTTGGTCGGCGACGGAAAAGGCTTTTGCGCTAGGACAGCAAGGCGATTCTTCACGAGGCTTTTCCACAGTTCAAGATCGCCGTCGCGAGCTCCTCGAACGTACATTCCGGATTCGCCGTATGCCAGGTACTGAGCATCCACCAAGTGGTTCAGAACGAGCTGGCAGGTCGATGCGTCCACGCGCAACAGTCGAGCCGTCTGCGCCAGGCTGAGACTGAGACCAGGCAGATCAAGGTATTCGCGAAGGAGCCGTTGCTCTACGTTCTTCAAAGTCAACAAGTCCACTCTCGACCCCTCGAAACACGACGGGCGCGCCAGGCTTGGCGATTCGAATCGAGCACTCGATTTCGGAATGACATCTGTTACGCGGCGCGTCGACGCATCAGGTCGCCAACCCGTTCGACGGCACGGTTAATCGCAGCATACGCATGCCCTCCGCATGCGCGCGTCCGTATGCAACCGGAGGGCTCCAACGCGATGGTAACCGCACAAACGACGTTGTCGCACGTGCCTTCACGCTCATCGCGTCGCAGGACGACTCTCGCGCCGCGAACATGCTGCGTGTGTCGGGCGAGGGCCGCGAACACCCTGTACTCGGCATACGTCCGTGCCTGGGCGTTGCTTGATTCGTCTTCGCCGATTACCTCGATCCGCATGGATTCCATAAGCTCAAGCGGCCAGGCCGCAATACGCCCACGATGTTCTTCAACATGAAGACACGTGCTCTCTTCCATTGAGGCAAACGTCGGGCCAGATTGGACGCGGCGGTTCCAGCCAAATCTGAGGAGTGGCTTCGCGAAGGTGCGTTTCAGACAGAAACGCGCGGCTTCAGAAATGAAAGTTGCTTCGAAGCCGCCGGTGAGGAATGACAGACTACGCGCCGAGCCCGTACTGCTTCATCTTGCGCCAAAGCGTGACAGTGCTGATCTTCAGCGCGTCAGCAGCCTGGCGCCGGTTGCCGCGAAAACGCTCGAGGGCGCGCTCGATCATGGCGCGTTCCATTGCTTGAAGGTCGAGGCTGTCGTCGGTAGGACGCAGGCGAGTCTTCTGGGAAACCTCCGGCGGCAGTTCCCGGACCTTGATGCTGGTTCCGCGAGCAACGATCACGGCGCGTTCGATGGCGTGCTCGAGCTCTCGGACGTTGCCCGGCCAACTGTAGTTCATCAAAGCTGTCATGGCGTCGGGCGAGACTGTTTTCACGTCCTTCTTCACACGCGCGGCGGCCCTTCCCAGAAAGTCGTGGACGAGCGGCGGAATGTCCTCGCGTCGCTCACGCAATGGTGGCACCGTGATCACGAACGCCCCGAGACGAAAGTACAGATCCTCTCGGAAGGTGCCCGCGTCGACCGCCGCGCGCAAGTCACGATTGGTTGCGGCGACGACCCGGGCGTTCACTTTGATGTTTCGCTCCGCCCCGACCCGGCGGATCTCACGTTCCTGGAGCGCTCGAAGGAGCTTGGCCTGCACGGTCGGCGCGACTTCGCCGATTTCGTCCAGGAATAGTGTTCCGTTCCCCGCCACTTCGAACAGACCCGCCTTGTCTCGTACGGCACCGGTGAACGCGCCACGCACGTGACCAAAGAGCTCGGATTCCAGCAACGTTTCCGTCAGGGCCGCGCAGTTGATCGATACGAACGGACCCGTGGCGCGCGGGCTCTGATCGTGGATGAGGCGAACGATGAACTCTTTCCCCGTGCCACTCTCGCCGTAGACAAGTACCGTCGTATCTAGCGGGGCGACGCGTCCCGCAAGCTCAAGAACTTCCTGCATCGCTGCGCTTCCTGCGATGAAATGCTTGGAGGCCGCGTGGCGCGCAACGCGCTCGCGAAGCAGGTTCAGCTCGCGCTCACGTTTAGCAACGTGCCGCTCGCGGCGCTCGAGTTCTTGCATCCGCTTGTGATCAGCTTCACGGACTCGTTCGACCTCCTGCCCAAGGTCCGCGCTCTGAAAGTCGCCACGAAGCGACTCCAGAGTGTCGCCCCAACTCGCCGCGTCCTTTCCGACGACCGAACACTTCGGAGCGCCTTGCGCAAGGCACTCGATCTCGCGGAAGTAAATCTCTTGTCCGAGGACAGCGCTCACGTACCCGCTCGCATAGCCCGCCAAAGACCAGCAGACCGGCACGTCGCTCTTGCCATAGTGATGTACGTGCTGTTCGGCCGCGTAAGAATCGTGCCAGAACACTTCCTCCTCGAATCGACCGGAAGTGGCGTCATGTTCGACCTTGGTGATTTCGGCCCGGACAATCCCCTCAAGCCTGTGAAGTACTGCGCCTGCCCTGAGGCCTTCCAGTGGGGTTGCCCATTTCGACCGATCGCGCAGGCTCACCGCATCGTGGTACCCGTCTGCGTACCCGAACCGCAACATGAGGCGTCTCGCGGTCTCAAGTCCCAACGTGTCAATGAGCTCCTTTTTGAGGAGACCCATGGCGGCAGCGCTCAGAATGACGACGCGCTGCTCATGGAGCCGGATGATCCCCTGGTCAGGGCGGAAATCGAGAACCTCGGCGAGGTTGAGGTGCTCCAAATCCATCGGCTCGATGTACGGTCGTTTCACATCACCCTGCGGGTCCATTCTATTGACACAGGTGACGTGAGTCCAAGGCTCATCGGCCTCGGTAACGCTGACGTTCACGGCCAAGAACACCTCACTTTGAGAGGAATGCCACCAGCCACGTGACCGGTTCGCAAGGCAAGACCATCAGTCCACGCCAGAGCAACCAGCCACTGAAAATGGGACTTCTCCGGGCTCGGCGCCCATCGTCCTGGATGGTTACAGCGTTGCAGAATTTCGTCTCGGCGCCTCCACGTCGCGGATTTGCCCCGCGCTCCACGAAGCGTCCCGCCTACGCGGCGCGCCGTTCATCGTCGGTCGCACTCAGGATCCGACGTCGAAACTTCGCTCGCCAGTTGAAGTACCCGACCAGCCCCGTCCCGATCATCGCGGCGATGATGCCCACCACACCGAACGCGCTCGCATCACCCGTCACCCAAACCGCACCGAGACCTACGGCCAGAGCGGCGACGAATGGCATCAGCGCCATCGTCACGATCGATCTTCTGGTTGTCATGAAGGTTCTCCTGTTTACAAGTCTGGCGTGCCGGCGCGAGTGCGTCCATGGCTCTTCTGCGGACATGCCCGGACCGCGCTGCACTCACCACCTTCTTGGGCAACTTTCGATCCCAGTCGCATTGTCAGAGTGAACGCCCGATCGAGCGGATATCCCATCGTTCATTGTGCAAGTACTCGTTACATTCTGAAACATCGTGCGAGCGCCGAATCGGGATCTCCGTGAGTTCAGACGCATGCCCGTCGGACCGTTGTTTGCTCTCTTGATTAGAGCGCCGGCGGCCTGGCGAGCATTGACAACGGAGATTGTCCGCAAGACGCTTCCACTCGTGCTGTGCGCGGTGGACGAGACTGGGCGGGCCGCATTCGCGTTGAATTGGGGCCGATGCTCTTGTGAGCTGATTGCTGAGATCACGACGGTCACCCCGCGCCGGCCCACGATGGCTTCTTCGGGTGGCAAATGAGTGAGATGCTTAAAACAGGCGACCTCCTTCCGCACTTCAACGTGACCACGCTGGGTGGCGAGCGCTTCGCCTACTCTGACATCTGGCAGCGAAAGAACCTGCTGCTGGTCTCACTGTCCCACGCGGATTCGACGGGCAACGCTGAGTACGTGTCTCAGCTCACCAGCCAGATGTCAGCCTTGACTGGGGATGACATCGTGTGTGTCGTCACCAGCGACAACATCGCGGGCCTTCCCACTCCGGGAGTTGTGGTCGCCGATCGATGGGGCGAGATCCATCACGTCGCGCACGCCGCGCGAATCGAGGACCTGACCAGTCCTGCGGGGCTCGTCGAATGGAGCCGGTTCATCCAGCATCAATGTCCCGAATGCGAAGGAGAAGCAAAGTGACGAGGACACACGATGACGAGAAAAGGGCAAGCGATGTGGCAGAGGCAGTACGGGCTGCATGCGTCGAAACGGCGGTGCTTGCCTACGAGGACGCAGGCCTCCGTGGCCTGTGTCAGGAGGGACGATGGGAGCATGCGCTTGCCGCGGTACGTCGTCTTGACCTGCGAACGCTGACTTCCGCCCCGACTGCACTCTAGATTGAGCCATCGCAGCCGAACCCGAGAAGGATTCGCGCTGTAAGGCCGACGAGCAACACCCATGGGGACGTGCCCGCCCGGTCGATTACGAACCCGACGCCGCCGAGAACGAGAATCGCCCCAATCAATGCGTAGCTGGCGACAATGCGGGGTTCGTTCCGATCCAGATTGTCCTGGAGGGTTCGATTGGCGCTGGCCGATGTGCTCCCGAAATCACGCGTCCCTTCATCCATGCGAACAGTAGATGCAGAGCGCGCGCCAGCGAAACTCCCATCATTGATGCCTTGCCGCGCTTTGCAGCTAGCCGCGAGCCACAATGGCGAGCGTTCACCGAGGTGCACGCTTCACCTTGAAATGCCCATTTCATTCTGTAAAACATCCGCAATCCGGCGGTAACGCGGTCGCGTGCTTTTCCGCGGATTCATGCGCAAACGTGATGGAACCGATGTTGCCTTTGCATGTGGTAGACCCGTCAGGATCTGCTTTTCAAGGAGGGCTAGGGTGATGTCGGTTATCGCGGCGCTGAGCTTCGTACTCGTCGCCGGGTTTGTTGCGACTGGACTGGTTGGGTTCTTCGGATGGCGTCAACGAATGCGGGAGGGGATCGGTTTCAGTGTCGATCAAATCCTGATACCCGCAAGCCGAGCACGGCGACCGCTCGCCAGCGAGAGACGATCCAGTGCGGCCGCGGAAGGAGCACGTTTGTGACTATCGCGTTGATCATCCTCGGCTTCCTGGCCCTCGTCGTCGCGATCATCGCGGTCCGCGACCTCACTCAGCGCCAGCACGCGGTGACGCGAAACTTCCCGGTGATCGGACACTTCCGGTACTTCTTCGAGGAGATGGGACAACCCCTGCGTCAGTATCTCTTCGCTGGCGACCGCGATGAGCGCCCCTACAACCGCGTCACACGTTCGTGGGTGTACGCGTCGTCAAAGGGTCAGAACAACTTTATTGGCTTTGGATCCCAGGTTGATCACAACGAACCTGGACGGATGGTCATCGTACCGTCTATGTATCCGACGCTCACGCCTCGCGGCACGAGCGAAGCCGATCTTCCGCGCCCGAGGGTCATCGGATCGAAACGGGATCAGCCCTATCAGCCCAGACGATTCGCAAACATCGCCGGCATGAGCTTCGGCGCGCTCTCGCCGAACGCGGTCCGAGCGCTCTCACGCGGCGCCAAGATGGCCGGTTGCTACATGAGCACTGGCGAAGGCTCGCTCTCGCACTACCACGCCGAGGGCGACTGCGACATCCTGTATCAGATCGGTCCTGCGAAATTCGGCTGCCGCACGCCAGACGGCCGGTTCGATGATGAGAAGGCGGCGGCGATCCTGGCGCTCCCGCAAGTCAAGATGGTGGAGATCAAGCTGGCGCAGGGCGCGAAACCTGGCAAAGGCGGGGTGCTCCCCAAGGAGAAGATCACGGCGGAGATCGCCGCAATCCGCGGGATTCCGATGGGAGAGGACTGCCATTCCCCCAACCGCTTCGAGGAATTCGATGATGCGCCATCTCTCCTCGATTTCGTCCAGCGGGTCCGCAAGCTTACGGGCAAACCTATTGGCCTAAAAATGGTCGTGGGATCAGCGGCTGAAGTCAGCGAACTCTGTCGTGAAATGCGCAGGCGCGGCGATGGGCCTGATTTCATCGCAGTGGATGGCCACGAGGGCGGGTCCGGTGCCGCTCCCTTGGCGCTCGCCGACTACGTCGGGTTGCCGTTGGTCGATGCACTGATCGCGGTGGACACTGCACTTCGTCGCGAGGGCTTGCGAGATGACGTCACCGTTATTGCCTCGGGCAAGATCGCGACGGGTGGCGAGGTCGCAACGCATATTGCCCTCGGTGCAGACCTCGTCCACATCGGCCGCGGGTTTCTGTTCTCGATCGGCTGCATCCAGGCGATGCGCTGCCATACGAACACGTGCCCGACCGGCGTGACGACGCAGAATCGGTGGTTGCAGTCGGGGCTGGACCCCGCGGACAAGGGAGTGCGAGTCCGCAACTACGCTCTTGCCCTCGAGCGAGATCTCCAGATGATCACTCACGCGTGCGGGCTCACGCATCCAATCCAGCTTCACCGCGGGCACGTTGTCATGAACATCTCGCCTGGGGTGAGGAAGCCGCTCGTCGAGCTTTTCCCGTATCCACGGAACCCCGGCGAAATTGGTAAGACTGCGACCAGGATCGAACGAGTAGATCAGGTTTCGGCCTATGCGGCGGCCCGGTAGCGTGGCGCGGAAGCGCTGTCTTCATTCGGAGAGTGACCATGAAGCTCCAAGGACCCATTCTGGTTGGCGTTGACTTCAGCGCAGCATCTGACCAAGCGTTGCGGCAGGGGATCGATCTTGCCAACGGCCTCGGCACCAATCTGATCGTGTGTCATGTCGTCCCCGAGCTCGATACAGTCAACATCCTGTTTCCACAATTCGCTGACCGTAACGCGGAGCACCGACAAACACTCATTGATAAAGCCCTCGCCGCGGTTGAGCGCCAGATCGCGACGAGACTCGGCGACGCTCCATCGAACGTCAGAGCCGTCATCGGCTCGGGCACGCCTCACGCAGGGTTGCTCGCTCAGGCAGACGCGACCAGTGCCGGTCTCATCGTGCTGGGTCCAGGTCGAACAGCAGACAGAGTGGTACGACACGCGACTGTACCAGTGCTGATCGGTCGTCATTCTTCTCGCGGCATCGTTGTCGGCGCAACCGACTTCTCCGATCCCTCACTCCCGGCGTTGGAAGTGGCGGCATCGGAAGCGCGGCGCCGTGGCTCACAACTCCAGCTCCTTCACGTCGTTGACGTTGGGGTATTCGCGCTTGCGGGCACAGCAGGAGGCGGGCTGCCGTTCCTGCCTGCCGCACCGAGCACTTTGCTCCCGCCGATCGACGACTTGGTGAGTGCGGCGGAGGGGAGGCTGCGAGACGCGTTGACGCGCTTCGCCATCGATGGGGAGGCGATCGTAAAGTCCGGGCCCGCGGCACAGACCATCGTCGATCTCGCAGCTTCAGCGCCCGCCGAGCTCGTCGTCGTGGGCACGCACGGTCGCACTGGGCTTTCGAGGTTGACGCTTGGCAGCACTGCCGAGTTGGTTATTCGTTCGGCAACCTGCTCGGTGTTAGTGGTGCGGCTGACGTAAAACAGCTAACCAAAAGCTAACCAAGTTCCTGGTACCAGCCGACGTCAGGCGGGACGCCGCGTCCGATCACCTGAAAATGCTAGAAAACGGCAGGGTGCGATTTGTCGGTTGGCGCTGGGAGTGTCCAAATCGAACCCCGTCATCCACCCCAATTCGCACAACCCCAACAAAGCGTCAACGCCCTCCAGTGATCTCGGGCGCGTCATCTGCGGTGAGTTCACCCAAGCGCGCACGGATGCCGGCCAGTAGGTGTTGAAGCACCTGGGGGTTCGAGAACACGTCAGGACCGAGCCGGAGGCCGGTGTAGAAAACGCGACCCTTGCCGTGACGTCGAATGCAGGTCATGCATCTTTAGTCACGTGACACTATCCGCTGATGAATCGATCGCGTTCCGGATCGCTCTAAAGAGCGTCACATCATCCGGCGGCATTACCAGACAGCTGACGCCGGCCTGGCGGATGTCTTTGTGCCGAGCACGATCTGGTTCGGCGATCAGAAGCACAACCGGTGTTCGCTCACCGTTACGCCGAAGAACACGCAGGAGATCCAAACCACTCTGGCCGGGAAGATGTATATCCAGTAACACGCAATCGAACGCCAGATCATTGGCGTGCGTCAGGAACTCTTCTGCCGATGCGAACGCGGCAGGTTGGAACCCGGCTGATGACAGTAACCTCGCCAAGGCCATCCGTCTTCGCTCGACGTCATCGATGAGAGCCACATGGACACAGGTCGACACGACGTTTTCTCCCGCGAGCAATAGGTCCCGTTCGGGCGACCGCCATTCATTTCACTTCGCATCTCTCAATGAAAGTTCCTGCCGCCCTGCACGCAAGGCCGTTTCCTTCCCGCGCCACTCGAGCACACCCGTGAGCCCCTCAGGCAGGATGACTTCGCCACGAAGCCCTCCGCCTTCGGTCCGGGCCAGCTTCAAGGCAATCACTCCGAGGGGATGAGGCACGCGACCCTCGGCTCGCTGCAGTGGACCGAGATGTGGTGCAATGCGCACTTTCTTGAAACCAGGCTCGGCAGGACGTACGCCGAGGACCGTGGCGAGAAGACCGTAGTTTGGATGCGCACTCCACGCGTGCGAGTCGGAGCGCGTGGGCTCCGGAGTTTCGGGCACCGTGGTCAGCCCTAGGTCCAGCATCCCACGCCATGGCGCGAGCTGCTCGATGTAGCGTTCACCGAGCCCGGCTTTCCGCAGCGCCTCGAGCTGGTAGTAGCTGAAGTAGTACGTCGATTGAGTCAGCGCCCGGTCCGAAAGGATCCGCGCCATCACAGCCGCCTGATCGGCTGGCGGAACTGCGTCCGTGAGAACTGCCATCACGTTCGCCTGCTGGCTGAACGAATCCTTCCCAGGCGTATCGCGGAACAGCCCCCGCGTTGGATTCCACGCACTGCTGCGGACTGCTCCACGCACTTTTTCGGCAAGTCTACGATAGTGGTCGGCTGACGCAGGGATGCCAAGCGCCTGCTCCAGTTCGGCCGCGCGTTCGAGGGCATAGACGAACTGCAGCGAGATGACAGTCGATTGCCCGTCCGCACCGTTTGGCGGAACTCCTCGTTCCCATTCCCTCGCCCAGTCCACGTATGGCCACCACGGGATCGAACCGACCAGGCCTCTTTCGTCAACCCGTCGCTCAAACCAGCTCAGGACCGATCGAATCCCGGGAAGAAAGCTACGCACATAGTCAGGCGCGTCACGGTGCATCCAATAGTCGTGCACCATCGCGATCCAAATCGGTGAGAAGGTCGGGATGTACTGCCCGAGGTCGGATGGATACCGGCTGGCAGTGATCCCCTCCGGAATTCGGGACAGATCGAAATGCTCGATCGCCTGGCGCACAAGCCGATCGTCATTACTCATGTACAGGGTTATCAGTGCCTGGATCCGAGTATCCCCGACGTACTGAAGCTGCTCGTAGTAAGGCGTGTCGAAGTAGGTCTCCCAAGCGCAGAGCCTGGACCCGCGCCAGTTGATCTCCCACATCTTCGCGAGCCAGGCGACGTCACTGTCGAAGCGGGCGACGAGCTCAAACGGATACCCAACGAAGATCCCGTGCAGATCGTGTATCCGGAGGGCCTGATCTCCTGTCTCAATCTCCAGCTGAACGTAGCGGTAGGTCCGGAACCACAGCGTTTGGAAACGGCGGCGCTCGCCACCGTCGGGTCGGAACTCATCACGCACACCTGCGATGGTCTTACCGTCGATCTGATTGCGATTGGTCTTGTTCCCTTTTGCGTCCTTGAGGGCCTCGGCGTACACCAAGGCCACCGTACTACCCGCACCGCCGCTCGTCAGGATCACGGCGAAGGCATTGGTGAGGTGTGCCTGGTCCAACAGCAGCACGGCGCGCGTTCTCTCTGGTACGACGAGATCGCTCGTCCCATTAAGGAAACCGTTACCAACAGGTTTCACGCCCTCGCTACGGCGCACGGTCGCGAACCGTACTGGCGACTCCTCCATCTGAGGAATCGAGCGCGGTACCAATTGCCAGCCACCCGCTTCGCCAAAAGCGTTGCTTGCCCTGAGCTGTGTACGGCGCGCCCGTGGGCCTTCGCCAGCTGCGGCTTGCTTCCAGCTCTCGTCGGAGAAGTCGAGTTGCGTCCAGCCCCACGGATAACGCCGCGCGTCGATTGCCTCGCCCGGTGGAGACGCGTAGTAGCCTCCAACCACGTCGCCGCGGACAGGAACCGGCGAGTAGCCATCGTTGCGAAGCACCTTCCATTCCGGACCTGAGTTGACGACCGCCTCGCGCGGACTGTTTCCCTGCAACAGGAACGCAGTCTGACGACTGAACTGTGCGACAGGTTTCTCGGCGCCCCAGTTCCACACCAGCGCTGCAAGGACATTGCGGCCAGGCTGAAGATGCGGCGCCAGATCGACGGTCTCATATCGCCAGTGCAATAAGTCGGAGCGTTGCGGTCCCGAAGAAACGGGCTCGCCGTTGATGAACAGCCGGTAGCGATTGTCTGCCGATACGTGGACGACAAAACTCGATGGCCTGGCATCGACCTCGAACACACGGCGGAAGTGAAAGACACCGAACTCGTTACCTGTCACGCCCGGAGGGAAGATCCAGAACGCCGCGGGCGCGTCGGCGAAAACCCGAGGTGCCTGAGGCTGCATCGTGGCGGGTGCCTCGCTCCTGACAATGGACAGGAACGCGAATACACCGGCCACAAGCTGTCTCGTCCTTGCTGCGAGGAGCCTGTTCGCCTTCACTGGCCAGCCGCCCGCATCAATCTGATCGCTGCCGAGACGATCTTTCCTTCCGCGCAACCGGGCTTCAGTCGAGAGCCAATCACCTGAAAGGTGAGATGACTGTACGCATTGTCGGAGTAGATATAGCCTGCGTTCGCGGAACCGTTGGCAAGCGTCACCATGAGCGTCTTCGCCGCCGGCGCTTCCGCCTTCAGCCGCGTGGCGATCTGGCTGTAGACCTCGCCGTTGACCGTGACGAAGTTGATATCGCCCAGCCGCAGCAGCCCCACCTTTAGGTTCACGTCCGAACCGTCCTTGTATCCGGGGAACACGTTCTCTCGCGCCGGGTTGTCGGCGTCGAGGCGCACGCGACCCGGGCACGCAAAGGTCTCCTGGCGTGCCCAGATAGGCGCGGAGTCAAGAGGCTCAATCGACTCTCGCATTAGGCGGACGGCGCTGGATCCGAGCATCGATCCGAGCATTCGAACGTAATCGCCGGTGCGCGACAGCGTTTTCCGGTAGGCGTCGAGGTTTGCTTCCGGAATTGCGGCTCTTTCTGACGATGCCTGTTGCGGGTTGAAGCCCCTCGGGGACGGTACGTCGGCAACGGGGGCCGATCCGATCCGCTGGACGAAAGGTCCACGGTCGTTGGTCAGCGCGTTCCGCTGCGACATGATCAGCGTGGGCGATCGAAAGTCCCGAGGGTTCTGATCGCCGGACGCGCCCTGGCTGAACACGGCCACGGTCCGATCGCCAAACAGCTCTTCGATGTGGCGCGAGGCCTCTCCTGGAAAATCGGCACTGATGACTCCGCTCAAGTAGAAGTTGATCGGGTGCATCGCATAATTCATGTAGACGCCAATCGGGACGTTGTCCTCGCCAAGGAACTCGACGACCGCGAGGGTCTTGTCCGAAGGTCCGTCGGGATTGGGCTCCTGACGCCATTCCAGCTTCCGGTTGAACAGATCGCGATTCACGTTGAGATCGACCATCGTCCGACCGTAGCCGATGCGCGCCGGCGCCAACTTTGTTCTTGCGACCGTCACTGCTTCGACAATGGCATCGGCAACTGTCTTCGGGGCCGGCGCTCCCTGGCCAAGGCCCTGTGTATTCGAACTGTGCGTGTGGGTCGCTGAGATGATGACGTTCTGAGCGGGACACCCGGCAGCCTTCGAAGCTCTTGGTAGCGCGTCGTCGACGATCTGATTCCCGGCTGCCCCCAGGTCGATGCCGACGAGCACTGCGCATGTGCTGCCGTCCTCCACGACGATCGCACGGGCGAAGAGGTGATCGCGGATCGAATCTGTCGAGATTCGCAAATCGCTCTCCTTCGGACTGAAGTCGACCTTGTGAGCGCCGGCTCTCAGCCGCGTGGCGGCGCTTTGGGAAAAGGGGCTCGTGGCAATAAGCATCATTACCAGGCCCATTGCGATTGAGTGAGTCATGACCTGCCTTTGCTCGATACGCCGGTTATTTCGGTGATTTTGCGTCGATGACCTGCGGCGTCACGTCGCGTGCCGTGTCGGGCATTCGAAATCTCCGCTGCGCCGCGAGACGGTGCACGCGGTCATAGTCTTGAAGAGCGCGATCGCGGCCCGCTTTATCGCCGAGCGCGCTGTACGCCTGGACGATCTGGTAGAAAGCCACCTCGCTCTCCGGGTTGACCTTGACCGCCGTCTGCAGGAAGCGAAGAGCTTCGGCGGGCCGATCGAGAGCCACCAACGTTCGCCCGAGTCCAATAAGCGCCTGATCGAACTCCGGATAGTGCTTCACGGCCTGCTCGAAGTGTTGACGAGCTCCCTCGAACTGGCCTGCGGCTCGATCCAGTTCCCCGAGTTCGTACGCGGCATTCGCGTTTGTCGGATCGAGAACGAGCTCTTCCTCAAACGCCTTTCGTGCCTCGGCAACCGCATCTCCGGACCGATCCTCTTTCGCGCGAGCGAGCTGGACCCGTCCAATACGAAAACGAATGCCTGGTCGGCGGGGGGCAGCGGCAATCACTTCGCGGTACTCGCGTAGGGCCGCGTCGTAGAGACCCTGGCTCTCGTTCGCTTCTCCCGCCGCCTGGTGAAGCCAGACCGAGTCTGGAGCGACGGTCGCGAGCTTCATCGTTTGCAGGTAGGCGAAGTTTGCGAAGAGCCGTCCCGAGTGATACAGCACCTCGGGATCGTCCGGGTAGAGACGGGTCAGTTGAAGGGCCACGTCAACGGCATCCTGATCGCGCTTGAGCCCTGTGTAGATCCGTTGCAGATGCAGGCCAGCCATCCGTCGAAGGATCGTGTCTGCCGACTGCGAGAAGGCCTTCTTTACACCGGGCAGCGCCTCGTCGTACTTACCGAGCTCGGAGAGGGACATTGCCAGAAGCGAGTCGACCTTGGGAAGACCGGGTTTCAGGCGTAGCGCCTCGCGCAATGGTGGAATCGCTTCCGTGTATTTGCTTTGCTGGAACAAGATCAGACCGAGGCGCGCTTGAATCTCGGCGCTGCCAGGTGCCAGGCGCCGCAGGTTTTCGTACGCGTGTTGCGCCTCCGCATACTTTCCCTCGGCTAGTGCGCGCTCACCATTCTTGACGTACTGCTGCAGGACAGCGGGATCAGGCGGCTGTCGAGCACCGACCGGTGTACTGCCAACCAGCAACAGTAAACCGATCGGCGCCACTCCAGCTCGCAGCGCGTGCAGTCCTGGCATTTTCAAGAAACACGAGGCCGCACCGACTGCCGCGGTCGTGTTGTGTTCGGGGAGGAGGAGTCGCCAGAACACTATCGGCAACGGTGCGGCTCGACTCATGGGGCTTCAGAACAAGACCTTCAGCCCTAGTTGGTTGATGCGTGCTGGCCTCGCCGCGGTCACAACACCGAAGTTTGCCGCCGCGAGATTGGTCGACACGGCGGCGAACTGCGTATGGTTGAAGACATTGAACGACTCGAGCCTGAACTGCAGCCTGATGCCGTGTGTGACAGTGAAGTTCTTGAACAGGGCGAGATCCAAGTTGTTGACGCCAGGACCACGCTCCGTGTTGCGCCCGAGATTGCCGAGCACGCCTGCCGCGGGCTGAGCGAAGGCCGACGTGTTGAACCACCGGCTGACTGTTCGCTCGCCGGCGTTCGGATCGCCAACGAGGTCGGCGCGGTTAGTGCCGAAGGTGTCATTGAGCCCACCCAGATCGGCGGCAGTGATCGTCAGGGGGAACCCACGCTGCCACGTATAGATCCCGTTGATCTGCCAGCCGCCGACCACGGCATTCTTCACACCCGTGGCATCACCGGCGAACTTCTCGCCGCTACCGAACGGCAGATTGTAGACAAAGCTCCCCACGAGCCGGTGGTCCACGTCGAAATCTGAGAGCCCGTGATCCCGCTCGGGGTTCGAGTTGTCGAGAAAGCCCTGCCAGCCATTGAAGGCGCTCGCGCCGATGCCTGCCGCGGCGGACTTGCTGTCAGTGCTCTTCGCCCAGGTGTACGCGAAGGTCAGGATCGAGCCGCGGCCGCGGTGTTCGAGTTTGGCGTTGAGCGCATGGTAGTCCGACCAGCCGCTCCAGTCGCTGTCGATATAGACCCCGAAGTTCGGGTACGGCTTGCGTGCGGCGACCGACAACGGGTTCGTGGGATCGAAGAGGCGGGCCTGCGCGATGTTCCGCCGCATCAACAGATTCGATCCGTGCGACCCGATGTAGTTGAGTTCCATCGTCGTGCGCGCGAACAGCTCTCGCTGGGCACCGAGCGACCATTGCTGCACGTACGGGTTCCGCGGTTGGGGTGACTGGTTGACCGCAAGGAACGTGTTCGCAGCCGGTGTGGCAACCCCCGACGAGGGCACGCTGGGAAAGAGCGAGTCGGTTGTTTGCAGCGGCGCCGGTTGGCCGATCGACTGAACGTAGTTGCCGCGGCTCACGTACGGATACACGTCCGCCGCGCCGTCGATCTCGCGCCCTTCTGCGGAGTCGAAGAACACGCCGTAGCCGCCGCGAATCACGGTCTCTTCGCCGATCGGCCGCCAAGCGAATCCGAACCGCGGAGCGAACACCTTGAAACGATCCGGATTCTCAGGGCTGCGGCCATCCGCCAACTGGTAGTAGGCGCCATCGACGATCCCGCCCGGTACCAGCGACTCGTCGGCCACGAGGAGACCGCCTGGAGCGTAGTTCAGGTTACGCCACGCCATACGATTGCGAGTCTCGTACGGCACATTTCGATAGTCCCAGCGGAGTCCAAGGTTGATCGTCAGCCGCGAGTTGACCCGCCAGTCGTCCTGGAAGTACGGCGCCAGGTACGTGAAGTTGAACTCGCGCGGATTACCTACCGTGCCTGGCACAATGAGTGCCGGCTGGAAGACGCCCACGCCGGAGTAGTACCCGAGCAGCATGTCGGCGACGACGTTGCCGGTGAACGCAACGTTGAACGCGTAGTTACCCAGGAATCCTGTCGCAAGGTCGCGCTGCAGCTGCCAGCTCCGGTAGTTGAATCCAAAGTTCAACGTGTGGCTGCCCTTCACCCAAGTGGTCGTGTTACTGATGTCCCACATCGGTTGATTGCTGGCGGTGTAGGCGTTGACCGCGCCGCCCGTTCCCGCAAAACCGAGCATCGCAATGCTCGGACATTCACGCTGATCGTCGGGAATGTTCGTGAACACGCCCGAAGCATTGAAGAAATCGACGTCCGACTGCGGGCACGCGATTCCCTTCTGGTCGGCGCGCGCCTCTACGCGACCGACGCGGAACTGATTGACCAGGGTGTTGCGGATCGGCCAGCTGTGCGACGCCTGCCAGTTCGTCGTGTCTTGCACGAACACGCGGTTGCCGAGATCGATCGTGTTGCTGGCCGTCGTATTCTCGTACGACGTGTTCGTGTAGCGAAAGAACACGCGGCCGTAGCGCGCAAGGTCCTGATCGCCGCGGATGGTGAACTGGTCCTGCACCTGCGGAAACGTCCGCACGGCCTGGTAGTTGCCCTGCGCCGCTGTCGTGTTCGGTGCGGGAAACCAGTTGCTCCGGATGGCCAGCTGCGCGAGCCGCGAGAACCGCGATGTCGGGATGGTGTTGTTCGGGAAGGCTGCGCCGGTTGCCGGATCGATGATCGCTGTGTTGAAGCGTCCCGACAGCTGTTCCGGCGTCGGCACCGTGTAGAAGTTCGTCGCGCCGCGCTCGATCCTGGTGCCCTCGTAGTTGACGAGGAAGAACGTCCGGTTGCGTATGACCGGACCGCCGGCGACGAACCCGAACTGCTTCTGATCGAGCAGCGGCGCAGGAGAGGTCTTGTCGTCGAAGAAATTCCGTGCGTCCCAAGCCTCGTTCCTGAAGAACCCGAAACCTGTTCCGTGGAAATCGTTGGTGCCCGTCTTGCTCACGAGATTGACCTGATTGGAGCTGAAGCCGTACTCAGCCGAGTACGTTGTCGTCTGCTCTTTGAATTCCTGAATCGCATCGACCGACAGGACCGCCGCCGGTGTACCGACGGACGTATCGATGTTGGCCGTCCCGTCGATCATGAAGTTGTTCGACGTCGGCCTGGCGCCCATGATGCTGATTGCGTTTCCGACGCCCTGCCGCATGTCACCTTGCTCCCCTGTGGTCTGGACGGCGCCGGCGCCGAGAAACAGCAACTGCAAAAAATTCCGACCATTCAGCGGAAGCTCCGTGACCTGCCGCTCGGTGATCGTGTGGCCGATTGACGCGCTGCCGGTGTCGAGCACGAGCGCGCTCGACTGCACTTCGACTGTCTCGGACACGGCGCCGGGCGCCAGCGTCATATCCACACGGTTGATCTGATCGACTGTCAGCGCTACATCCGACAGCATCGCAGTCTTGAAGCCGGTCTGTTCAGCAGTTACCAGATACATGCCCGCTGGCAGGAGCGGCACGACGTAGTCACCATTCGATCCGGTTTTCGTCTCGCGATTGAGACCGGTTTGCGTGTTGGTGACGACGATCTTCACGCCGGACATTACGGCGCCGCTGGCGTCCCGCACGGTCCCGGTAATCTGCCCGGTCGCCGTTTGGGCTACGGCTGTCGAGGTCATGATCGCCAACACCGCGAGCATCGTGCCCGCGAGCGTCACGATCGAACTGCGTCTCATTGGAGTACCTCCTGTCGACGACCCAAAGGGTCCAGTACGGCGAGCAGTACGCGAGGAGCGGCGAACGCCGCCCCTCGCGGCGAGACTAGAAGGTGAATCGCGCGCCGAGCTGGATGCGTCGGGCGCTGTTCGTGTTGTTGGTGAGCCGCCCAAACACGTTGGCGTTGGTCAGGGCGCCTGTGTTGTAGTCGAAGCTCGCGTTGGTGTTGGTGCCAGTCCACTGGTCGGTGTCGAACGCGTTGTACAACTCGACCCGCAACTGCAGGCGCCGGTTGCCGCCCAGCGGCACGTGCTTGAACGCCGAGATGTCCCAGTTCATGTACCCAGGGCCGAGGTACTCGTCGTTCGTGGAAGTGCCCAGACGGAACTGATCCGTCGGCGGCGCGACGCACTCGGTCCTGAACTGACGCTCGAACGTGCGCTCGCCGCGCGGCAGGTTCGGATGACAGGTGATCACGACGCGGGATGCACCGCCATTGATCGCGCCGGTCCCGGTCAGCGCGCCGGTCGGCGCGTTGACGAAGTTGTAACCGAAGCCTCCGTACGTCCCGGACGTAATCGTGGTGACGCCGGAGAACTGCCAGTTGTCAAAGATGACCTTGGCCAGCAGGTTGTTCCACTTCTGACTCAGGTTGGGCACTTCGTACGAGTAGTTGACTACCAGCACGTGCGGCCGCCGGCCGTTCGACGTGTAGTTCCTGGCGCGATTGTCGTCGATGAACGGATCAAAGGCGCCAAGGTTCTTATTGGAGATTTGATATGTATACGAGGCGCCAACCGACAAACCATCGGATGAGCGTCTGCGGTTCACCGCAAACTGCAGTGCGTGGTAGTCGGAATAGCCGGTGAATTCGCGCTGCTGGATGCGGTCGAAGCCTTGATACGGTCGAAGAAAATTGTCCGACAGCGGCTGCGCCTGACCTCCGACAACGACCGTCGGATCGAGACTCGACGCTTGATAGGCATAGCCGTACGGCCGGCCGTTGAGATCGATTGTCAGCAACTGGTTGCGGCCGGCATTGCCGACGTAGGCGGCGTCAGCGATGAGGTTGAAGCCGACGTCTCGCTGGACGCCGAAACTCCAGTTGTAGACCACGGGCGGCGTGAAGGGTTCGATCCTCCGCGCGACGCTGGGCGTCGCGGTCAACTGGTTCGACAGCAACTCGCTGATCGTCGTGTAGTTGGTCCGGTAGGTATTGAGAACCGGCGGCAACTCGATCAAGTCGAGAATGATGTCGTCTTGATAGCGATCGTAGAAGATACCGCCTCCGCCGCGGACGGCCGTCTTGCCATCGCCGGTGACATCCCACGCGAACGACAGGCGCGGCGCGACGCGGAACGGCGAGCTGTCCTGCGGCGTCCCGTCGTACACCTGCATGCCGTTGATAAAGTTGCCAGAACCCGGCACGAGGCGTCCGACATAGACGTTCGGCAGGATCTCGCCCGTCAGGGGGTTGAGCGCTCGTCGTCCATTTGGCGTTGACACTGGCTGGTAGAGCAGAGGCGCCTGAGCGCGATTCCACGTACCTGGCTCGAACGCCGCGACCTGGTCGCCTTCGCTCTGCGTCGGCGTCATGTAGTAGAACCGCACGCCGGCGTCGAGCGTGAAGTTACGCTTCACGCGCCACGTGTCCTGCGCGTACCACTCGGTGATGAGGAACTGGCCGTGCGCCGACGGATGACCGTCCGATTCGGTGTACTCGGAGATCGCTCCGATCAGCGCGTTGGCGAACCCGATGTTCGTGTTGAGCGGGTTCTGGTTATCGGTGCTGAAGTTGAAGGTCCCATTGAAGCTCGACGTCCGCGCCGCCGGCCGGGTCGTATGCTCCACGAAGACACCGGTCTTTACCGTATGCGCGCCGGTCACCTTGGTAATGTTGCCGGAACCGTTGAAGAGCGTGTTGTAGCCGAAGAACGGGAACCGTTGCTCGACACCGAACTGGAGCGGATTGCCCGGCACACCGCCACCGAAAATCGCTTGCGGAATGATCGCCAGCGAATTCGCCTCCGGGAAGAACTGCGGCATGCCCGGCAACACGAGGGACCGATCGTTGGCCTCACGCGCCGCCTCATTGAACGGGCTGGTGTACTGGTGCGCCCAGTTCACGCCGACGGTGAACTCTCCGTACAGCGATGGACTGAATGTGTGGAGCAGCGTGTTCACGTAGCTGACGGTATCGATCTCGTACTTGGTCGGCATCTGCGGCCAGCCACCGGTCGATCCGAGGAGCGAGACACCACCGGAGCGTTTCTCATAGCCGAACTGCAGACGTCCGTACATCGTGGTGCTCTGCGCCGCGTTCCAGTCCATGCGTAGTACCTGATCGTTACGCGGCCAGTCCTGCTCAGTCTGGAACTCGTAGTTGTACTGGTTGGTGCCCGTCGGATCGACCGCGTTCGGCAGAGGGAACAGATTCAGCAGCGCCCGGGCGTTCGGATCGATGCGGCCGGCCGGAATCACGTTGCCAGGGAAACAGGCGCCCCCCCCACTCGTGGCCGCGCAATTTCCCGCCAGTCGCGGATCGCGGATGAACACCAGACGATTTTGGTTGTCGAAGGTCTGCGAGAAATCTCCCTGTCGCTCGAGCGGTGTCGGGACGCGACGCTGGTTCAAGTTGCCGGGATCAGTGCGCGCGAGAAGGTCCTGCGACCAGAAGAAGAACAGCTTGTTGCGACCCTTATTGAAACTGGCCTTCGGGATCAGCACCGGCCCGCCGAGAGTCCACGCGGTGTTGTCGAACGTGTAGAGCGGCGGATCGCACAGCGCCGGCTGGGTCGGACAACCGATGCGGCGCGAGTACTCATTGCCATTCCAAGCATCGTCGCGCTTGTAGAAGGCGGCGCTGCCGCGAAAGTCCCGCGAGCCGCTGCGTGTCACGACGGTGATCGTCGCTCCGGAACTGCGGCCGTACTCGGCCTGGAAGTTCGAGGTCTGCACGCGCATCTCGGCGATCGAATCGAGCGCTGGCGCAGCGAAGTTGCCGGCGTTCTGCCCGGTGTCCTTGTTGGTGACGCCGTCGTACGAGAAGTTGAACGACGTCCGGCCGTTGATGGAAAGATTGTTCATGCTCTCCCATCCCGGAGCTTCTCGGTTGCGCGTGTCGATGACGCCCGGAAGCAGCTTGAGCAGACCGGCGGGGTCGCGCCCCTTCAGGGCAATGTCTTCCATCGTCTCGCGGGTGATCAGCCCGGAGCGCGCACCGTTCGTGGTCTGAACCTGTACCGAGTCAGCCTGTACTGAGATGGTCTCCGCCATACCACCGACGTCGAGAGCAATCGTGCGCAACGCCACGCGTTCCGTCGCACCCAGAACGATGCCCTTCTGTTCGTAGGTCTTGAATCCCTGCATGGTGACGTTCAGGTCGAACGTGCCTGCTAGCATGTCGGGGAATACAAATGTGCCGTCGGTCCCGGTAACGGTCTCGCGCGTGAGGCCGGTGCCGGCGTTCTTGATGGTGACCGACACACCCGGCAGCACGCCGCCGGTCGAGTCAGTGACCGTCCCTGAAATCTGTCCCGTAAGTCCCTGCGCCTGAATCAGACGCGGAATGCCGACGAACGCGATCGCGAGGGCGAGCGCGATCCCGACAAGACGCTTTCTCACGACTCCTCCTCTTTTCTCTGTGATGGCCGGTGCCGACGAGACTCGGGTCTTGCTGGAATCCGCCTGCCGAACGGCTCTCGTGGCCGTCACGCTACGCGCCTGTTACCCCGTCGTCTATAGAAGGGGGCCTGAAAATGTCTGAAAAGAATTGAAATGGGCTTGTTACACAATGCGAGACAAGAGGATGGGTCGGTAACGTCTTGCGCGAACGCGTTACTCATCACTCTGAAGTGATGTAACCGCCGTCATCTCGAACATTCGACGCGTGTCGCGATGCACAACACGAATCGCCGACGTGAACGCGATTGACTTGGTCCGCCTGCGCTTTCACACTTCCGGCGGAATAGCTGCCCGAGTAGTTGGCGGAGGAGCCACATGGAAGCCAACGGATCGCCCGCATCATCCGGGCACCGTGCGTTTGTCTTCGGACCATTCGTCGCGGATACGGTCACGCGACGGCTGTGGCGAGAGGGTCAGCCAGTGCCAATCACGTCGAAGACCTTCGACGTGCTCGCTGTATTGCTCGAACGTCGCGACCGTCTCGTCACAAAAGACGAGCTGCTGGATCGAGTCTGGCCAGACACAGCCGTCCAGGAAAACAATCTCGCGCGCCAGGTGTCGTCGCTTCGGAAGGCACTCGGTCAGCGCCCGGATGAGGCGGATTACATACTGACCGTCTCTGGCCAGGGATATCGATTCGTGGCAGGCGCTCAGGAGATGCCGGAGTTGCCCGCCGGATTGGGCGAGACCAATGGCCTCCACCACGCGCCTCTGGTTGAGCCTCTTGCGGAAATCGATGATCATTCGATCGAGGAGCTGCCCACCCAGCCAACGGTCAGCGCCGATCGATCGGAGTCATTACCTGCACTGAGACAGCGATTGGCAGTCGGCGCGATCGTCGCCAGCGCCGTTTTGCTCATGGTTGTGGGAGTCGGTTCGTGGCGCCTGCTGCGTGATCGCACCGGGCCGGATGTTCGGCAAACGCTGCAACGGATCACGTTTGACGACGCGAGCCTGTCGCGCGACGCCTCATGGTCCCCGGACGGTCAATGGATCGTGTTCGCGAGCGATCGCGGCGGCCACACCGATCTCTGGAAGCAGCGGATTGGCAGTCCTGATCCGGAGCGCTTGACCATTTCTGAGGCCACCGAGTCGCGGCCGGAATGGTCGCCAGACGGGCGTTCGATCGTCTTTCGCTCCGAACGCGACGGAGGTGGCCTCTACATCATCTCGGCAAACGGCGGCGCGGAACGCATGGTCTCGAATTTCGGGTACGAGCCGCGCTGGTCATCCGACTCGACACGGATTCTCTTCAAACGCTCGGTGGTGCTTCCCGACTTGCCGACGATCTATGTCGTCGGTGTCGATGGAAGACCGCCGCAACCTCTTCGCCCGGACGTAATGGCACAGTTCACGGCGCTCCAGTCAGCCTGGTATCCGGACGGCAAGCACGTATCAATCTGGGGGACAGATCAACGTGGCGAACCAAGGTTTGTGAACGTTCCTCTCGATGCAGGCGAGATCAGAAGCGCGACGATCTCTCGAGCGGTTCAACGGAATCTCGTGGGGATCACGCCGCGACGATTCATGTGGGCACCCTCGCGCCAATACATCTACGTCGAGGCGCTGACCGGCGACACCAACAATGCCTGGCGCATTACGGCCGATCCATCGACCGGGGCACTCACCGACGGTCCTGTGCGACTGACGACTGGCACAGGACGCGATACGCATATTTCCGTTTCGCCCGACGGCAAGAGGATCGTCTTCACGTCAACAGTCAGTCGAACACGATTGTGGGCGTTTCCACTTGATAGTCGCAGCGGTCAGCTCATCGGTGAGCCGCAGCCGATTTCGCAAGGAGCCACTGGAGAAGTTGACTTCGATGCCAGGGCTGACGGATCCAAGCTGGCCTACCGAGCGGTTCGCGCCGGACGTAACGAGCTGTGGGAACGTTCGCTTAGTGAGGGCCGGGAGCGACTCCTGTTGTCGAGCCCTGATTGGAAGCTGGCGAAGCCGCGATGGTCTCCCGATGGCGCCAAGCTCGCGTTCCTGCGCTGCGGCGCCAAAGGCGGTGCGCCAGTTCTCGCGGTGCTGAACGCAGATGGCAGCGGCGAACGCGCCCTGACAAAACCGAACGAGCTGGAGATGCTGGCTTCCGATTGGTCCAACAATGGTGAATCGATCCTGGGCTCGTGTCGGTTCCGCCCTTCCGATCGATACTCCACTTGCGTGCTGCCAGTCTCGAACAACGCCAACCCGAACAGCGTTCGCATAATCGCTTCCGATCCGAAGCGAAATCTGTTCAATCAGAGATTCTCGCCCGATCAGCGATGGATCGCGTTCCTCGCTCACGACTTGATGTATAGCGCAACGTCGACGGTCTTCGTGATTCCGTCTGGGGGCGGAGCCTGGCGGGCAATGACGGACGGCGCGACGTTCGATGACAAGCCGCGCTGGGGACCTGATGCGCAAGTTCTCTACTACGTGTCGGATCGAGAGGGCGTGAAAAACGTGTGGGGCCGACGGTTCGACAACGCGAAAGGGGTTCCGGTTGGGGAACCCTTCCCCGTCACATCATTTCAATCGCCACAATTCCTGATTTCTCCGCAGGCAGTTCAGATGGACATCGCGATCACAGCGACACATCTCATGATTCCGATGAGCGAATCGCGCGGAGACATCTGGATGCTGGATCAAGTCGATCGATAGCGAGCATCACCGCCGGCCACCGCGCCTCCCGCACAACTAAACCACGGACCGCATCGGGACCCTTCCTCCATCTACTAAACCAACGCCGTGGGATCCGAGACAAAATGTGATCGGTGTCTGCTGAGGACCATGATTCGGAGAGCCAACAAAACCGGGCTTATTGGCACGGCGGTCATGCCGTACCAACAGTGCCCGATTTAACCCCGTCATCCACCCCAATTCGCACAACCCCGCGAAAACCGTTGACAAGGGAGGTCGCCGACCGCACAGTTAGCGCGCGTCGATGGCGATTCTCCGGGCGCCCGAACCCCAGGCCGGGACGGCCGAGCGGATCCAGTCGCTCGACATCCTGCGCGGCTTCGCGCTGCTCGGGATGCTGCTCGTCCACTTCCATGACAAATCCACCGAGCCGGGCGGGATCGACGACGCCGTCCGGATCGCGATCTGGCGGCTCGTCGAGAGCAAGTCGCACGGGACCTTCGCCCTGCTCTTCGGCGCGGGGTTCGCTATTCTGCTGCGCCGCGCCGAGCTAAGCAGCCGACCGTTCACGGCGTTCTACCTCCGCCGCCTCGGCGTGCTGGCTCTCTTCGGGTTCGCGGCGCATGCGTTCTTCGGATTCAACGTCTTGCTTGGCTACGCGGTGTGGGGTGTGCCGCTGCTCTTCATCCGCAAGTGGTCCACGCGCGCGCTCATCATCACCGCGATTGTCTCCGCCATTTCCGTCGGCCTCTATCACCTCGCCTACAGTACCCTGCTGTCGATGCAGGTGGGATCCGCCGGCGTCGACGCGGTCTACGAAGCGCGGTTCGCGCAGGCGGGCCAGGTCAACGCGGCGCTCGATGCCGCCAGAGGCCAGAGCAGCTACCTCGTCCTGCTCGGCGCGCGTCTGCGGCACATGGCGTGGTTCCATACGCAACCGTTCTTCTTCATGCCGGGCGGGACGTTGGCGATGTTCATCGCCGGTCTGTTGCTCATCCGTCACGGCGTCTTCGAAGATCCGCTGGGCCACAAGCGTCTGCTGATCGGACTGTCGATCTTCGGGTTCGTGTCCTGGATCCTCAGCAACTGGGTGATGCCGACGATGGGTCTGCTTCGAGACCAGTGGTTGATGTTCACCTACGTGAGCGTCGCGCTGTGGCTTCTCGCGGCTCAGCCGGCACTCGCCCCGCGGCTCTGGCTGTTCGCGAACGCCGGCCGGATGGCGCTCACCAACTATCTGATCCAGATCGCGGCGGTCGATCTGCTGTTCTCCGGCTACGCGCTGGGTCTCGGAATGATCCGGCCGCTCGTGGGACCGGTGATGGCACTGACGCTCTTCGCCGCCGAGGCGGCATTCAGCACGCTCTGGCTGAAGTACTACCGGTTCGGGCCCGCCGAATGGTTGTGGCGATCGCTCACCTACGGGCGCAAACAGCCGATGCGTGTGAGCGCCGTTGCCCCGGTCGCGTCGTGAGCTCTGGGCGTCGCGATCGGAGCCGTTAACGGCCGGCCCGTGTCGGTAATCTATACGGCCCACCTGCCCGGACGCTGAGCCGTCGGCGTCTCGGATCCGCGCCCGCACGAGTTGGTTTGCCCAACCCGGGTAAACCGCCGAGGTCTGAGCCGTGCCCACCCCGCCGGATTCCGCGATCCAGCTCGATTTCCTGTACGAAAAGGCCAAGAGTGTCGTTCTTTACGATGAGGATTGCGCGATAATTCGGTACTTCGCATTCTATGTTTTGTACCTTCTGCGGCGCCGGCCTACCGGATGATGCAGCCGTGTGCAGTGCCTGCCATCGCAGCAGGAGCACCGGAGTCCTGGCTGTAGACGCCGCCGGAGTCACCAGTCCAGGGCCTCCGGGGCAGGCCGACGTGACGATGCTCGCCGGCGGCCCCGACGCGGAGACGTTCCTCGGCAGGACGGATCTCGGGGCACCGCCTCCCTTTGCCCGCGGAATGATCCCAGGGACACCGCCCCCGCCCGCCGCACTCGGTGCCGGGTTCCTCGGCACGGGCGCCGGCTTCGGCTCGCGCTATCACGTCATCCGCCTGCTCGGCATGGGTGGGATGGGCGCGGTGTACCAGGCGTGGGACGACGCGCTCGGCGTTGCGGTTGCGCTGAAGATCATCCGCCCCGAGATCACCGCCGATCCGGCGGCGGCGCGCGACCTCGAGCGCCGGTTCAAGCGCGAACTGCTGCTGGCCCGCCAGGTCACCCACAAGAACGTCGTCCGCATCCACGATCTCGGCGAGATCGACGGCGTCAAATACCTGACGATGCCCTACATCCAGGGCAGCGATCTCGGGTCGATATTGAGCAAGGACGGCAAGCTGCCGGTGGCCCGCGCCGTCGGAATCGCCAGGCAAGTCGTCAGCGGCCTTGCCGCGGCCCATGACGTCGGCGTCATCCACCGCGATCTGAAGCCCGCCAACATCATGATCGACCAGGACGATCAGGCGGTCATTATGGATTTCGGGATCGCGCGCTCGGTATCGGGCGGCGGTGCCACCATGGCGGGAGCAGTGGTCGGCACCCTCGAGTACATGGCGCCGGAACAGGCGATGGCGCAGCCGATCGACCACCGCGCCGACCTCTACGCCTTCGGCCTGATCCTGTTCGACATGCTGCTCGGCCCGCGAAGCGCCACGCGCGCCGAGAGTGCCGTCGCGGAGTTGATGGCTCGGGTTCAGAAGCCGCTGCCCCCGCTCCGCTCGCTCGACCCGAACATGCCCGAGGCGCTCGAGCGGATCGTCGCCCGCTGCACGCATCCCGAGCCCTCGGGTCGCTATCAGACGACCGCGCAGCTCCTCGAGGATCTCGCCCTCCTCGACTCGGGCGGCAGGCCGACGGGAACCGGCGTCCTCTCGGCGCCGGCGATCACGACGGTAACGCCGGCGGCGACGTCCGCGCCACGAGCCGCGTCGTCGCTGACGACGAAGCTGCTGGTCGGCGCCGCGCTGATCGCCGTCGTCGCCGCAGGCATCGTGCTGTTCAAGGACCAGCTGATCGGAACCCGTACGCCACCCGCCGGCAGCACCGGTTCGCAGCTCACCTCGTTGGCGATCCTGCCGTTCAGAAACGCGAGCACGGATCCGAGCATGGATTGGCTCGGCAAAATCCTCGCTGACATGCTTCGCACCGAGCTCGGCGAAGCTGCGGGGCTGCGTCTCGTTCCGTCGGAGCGTCTCGCACAGATCCTCGGCGATCTGCGGATCGCGCCGAACACCGATATCGAGCCGGGGATGCTCGATCGGGTCTCGCAATTCAGCAATGCCGAGCTGTTGGTCGCCGGCCAGTACGCGCGATTTGGCTCGGCCGTGCGGCTCGAGGCCAGGCTGCGCGGGGCAGATCGTACCCAGACCTCGCTGACGGCCGACGCGGCCGCCGACGCCGACATTCCAAACGCGGTGAAGCAGCTCGCCCGCGCGCTGCGCGAGACGCTCGCGGCCCCGACGGCCACCTCAGGAACGGCGCGCAGCGCATTGCCCGGCGCGTCCTCCAAATCGATGACGGCGCTCAAGTCCTACGCCGAAGGCGAGCAGCTGGCGCGCGCCAACAAGTATCTCGAGGCGCGTGCCAAATTCGAAGCGGCCACCGCCGAAGATCCGGAGTTCGCGTACGCGTTCGCCAAGCTGGCACAGACCCATCAGGCGTTGGGCTACGGACAGCAGGCAGAGGCCATGGCGCAGAAGGCGGCCGAGTTGAGCCTGAAGCTGCCTGAGGAGCAGCGATACGTCATCGACGCGATGCGCGCCGGTATCGCCAACGACACCGATAAGGCCATCGAAGCCTACGAACGTCTGGCGAAACTCGCTCCGACCGACTCGCAGATTCTGTTCGACCTGGCGCGCCTCTACGAAACGAAGGGCAACCTCGAACGATCGAGCGACACGTTCAAGCGCGTGCTGGAGCTCGATCCCAAATATGTCGCCGCGGGCATCGCGATCGGCCAGGTCGAGATCCGGCGCCGGAACTTCGACGAGGCCCTCAAGCGCCTGAATCCCGCGTTGAGCGAAGCCATCCAGAGCAGCAACGAACAGGCCAAGGGGGCAGCCCTCCATGCTATAGGCGTCGCCTACAAGCGGCTCAACAAACCCTCAGACGGCCTGAGCAACTTCGAACAGGCGCTCAAGATCCGCCAGACGCTCGGGGATCGCCGGGGGACAGCCGCGACGTTGAGCGAGATCGGGCAGGTGCAGACCGCGCTGCAGCGCACCGACGAGGCCGTCGCGAGCTACAACCAGTCGTTGAAGATCCGTCAGGAGATTGGCGACAAGCGCGGCGTCGGCAACACCCTGATCGAGCTCGGCACGATCCACGAGCAGCGCGAGGAATACGCCAACGCCCTCGATCTGTACAGACAGTCACTGCAGATCCAGGTCGATCTCGGCAACGAAGCGTACCAGGGCCTCTGTCAGTACAACATCGCGTCGATCTACTTCCTCCAGGGCCGCTACGACGACGCGCTGACCTACTTTCAACAGGCGCTGCAGACCCGCGAGAAGTCGAAGGTCTCGACCGACATCGCCGAGACGCTGCAGGGGCTCGCCGACACACAATCGAAGATGGGCCAGCTCGATCAGGCGCTCACCAACTATCTCAAGGCGCTCGAACTGCGCCGCACGGCGAACGACTCGCGCGGCGCGGCGACGGTATCGGCGGGCATGGCTACGGTCTTCCTCGCTCAGGGACGCTACGCGGCCGCGCTGGCGTCGCAGGAGGATGCGCTCAAGACGTTTCGCGACAGCAAAGAGAGCCGCTGGATGATTGCCATTCTGAACGGCTACGCCAGCACGCTCGTCATGCTGGGACGGACGGCCCCGGCGCGGACCTCGCTCGAGCAGGCGTCCACGCTCATGCGCGACGTCAAGAGCGTGCGGCTGCAGACGCTCACCTTGAACACACAGGGCGATAGTTTCTTCTACAGCGGCGACTACAAGAGCGCCCGCCCGCTGTTCGAGCAGGCGCTTCAGGCCGCGTCGAAAACCCACAGTCCCGACCTCGAGCTGCAGTCGCGGATCAACGTGGCGAAGATCGACGTCAAGGACGGACGGGCGCGCGCCGCGATTCCGAAGCTGCGCGAAGCGGCCGCACGGGCGGAAGAACTGCGATTGAGAGCGTCAGTTCCGGAGATCCGCCTCTATCTCGGCGAAGCGCTGCTGGCGTCCGGCGATACCGCAGGGGCGCGACGGGAGCTCGAGTCGGCGCTCGCGCTCAGCGACAAGCTGGGTCTGCGATCGATCTCCGCCAATCTGCACTTCCAGCTGGCGTCGACGTTGGGACGGATGGGACAGGCCGCGGCTGGCGCCCGTCACCTCGCCGACGCGCGCCAGATCGTCGAGACGCTCCGGCAGGAGTCGCGCAGCGACGATCTGCTCGCGCGTGACGATCTCCGCCGCATCGGACGTTGACGATCCGGGGGGCTTCGCCCCCCGGATCCCCTACACGCTCACTTGATCAACTTGAACAGGATCGAGGTCTTGGTGAACGTCCCGCCGTGCGAGAACACGGTCGCGACGAACAACCCGGTCTGGCCGTTCTGTCGGTCGCTCAGCTGACAAACATCGGGACCGTCCACGGGCGTGTTGAGATTGAAGTTGTGCGTCGTGGAATCAGTGCTGCCGATGCGGAACACGGGAAGGTCGGGTGTCGACGATCCCTGATCGATCACGTTGCAGTCGGCGAGGGCAACTCCGTCGTCGGTGAGACGAGTCACCGACAGGCCGGCGCCGGTCACCGGCGGATTCGGGAATTCAGCCGTCGCAAACGCCGTGCAGGACGCGTTGGCGCAGATGCTGAAGCGAATGGAGAGACCGGCCGATGCGTTGTGTGTCGTCGCGGCGGCAATCTCGGTCGCATCGATGGTGCCGCTCACCACGGCCTGATTGCTGAGCGGGTTCGAGAAGACGATCGCCGCGACCGTCGACGCGATCTTCGCCGTCAGGAAGTCGGAGAAGTTGTCTGGCAGCGCGCTGTCGCGTTCGTCATCGGGCGTCGAATACGGGAAGTTGCCCTGCGTCGCCACCTCGCACGCGTTGCCAGTGCAGTGCAGTACCGCGCGGCTTGGCGCGTTCTCGATGTACTGCGCAATGCCGACCACCGCCGGCGTCGAGGCCGTCAGACCGCAATTGCCCGAAGCAACGACGTCCACATCGTCGACCCAGCTCTCCCCGCCCAGCCCCCGATCGAGCAGGTACTTCGGAGAGCCGAACCCGGCGTTCAGCGGATCGAGCTTCGCGTGCGCAGCAGGCCACGTCAGCTGACGCAGCGTGATCGACAGGCTGCACGCCAACGGCGTCACCACGTCGAAGGCCACCGGACCGAAGTTGACGTATTGCGTCTCGCCCGCGACGGTTGTGACGGCGGGCGCGGTGGCATTGCTCGGCCCCACCGCGACGCCGACAATCGGCACGTACACACCGTTGACCTTGAGGCCGCGCGTCAGCTCCGTAGCACCGGCCGCGCCAACCCGCCACAGGATGCCGTTGAACTTCGCCGACCCGCCGAGTCCGGCGTTCGGATCGACGGAGGTGGCGGCGATCGCCGTGTCGTTGGTGAGGAACTCGAAGAACTGCGCCTTGTTTAGGGCCGTCGAGTCTGCCACGGCAAAGCTCGCGAGCACGGTGCCGAGGTTTCCCGCGGGCTTCGGACCGCACACAATCGCGTTCTGTGTCGACGCACAGACTGGCCCGACCGACAGCGCCGACAGCGCGGCGACCGCTGATCCCGCGCCGGCGTTCGCGACGCCGACTCCGACGATCGCAGCCGACGCGGACGTGGCGTTGAACGGCAGCGTTGATTTCAACGCGGCACCGTCGGAATAGCGCAGGCTTCCGTCGAAGGCCACCGCCAGGCCGGAGCCCGCGGTCGTCACGACGTTGGCGCCGGTGGAGTTCTTGATCGCCGTGGCGGCGGTCGAGAACGGCGGCGCGCCCTTCACCTGGAATACCCCCGTCGAGGCGGCAAAGATCACGTTGCACTCAGGCGTGAGCCGGATTTCTCCGACGCGGCCAGTCGCGGTAGGAACCGTGAAGATCGTCTCCGCCGTTGCATTCACCTGCGACTTCTTGGTCGTAGGTGCGTTGACATCGAGACGGCTGATGCGATCGCCACCGACCGCATCGCGTTCGACGTAGTAGAGGAATTGGGCCCCGCCATCCGACGTGTTCGACGGGTTCCCCGCACACAGTGCGAGATCGCCGACCAGCATCGGACTGGTGTGGACCAGAGTTGACGTGGACGCGCCCGTCGCGTTCACCGTCCGGATTTCAGTGCCGGCGGAGTAGTAAACGGTCTGGGCGGCGGCACTCAAAGGCATAGCTAGACAGAGCCCCAGTGCCCAGGGGCAGGCGTTCAATCGCATCGGTGTCCTCCGGGACGTCATCGCAGCTCGCAGCGCGATGAGCCAGCGTAACCGGACCCGCGGGCTTCTACAAGCGATTAGACGAGGATGATTCGCAATCTCACTTGTGGGAATTGATCGGAGTCACGCAGCGACGCCAGAAGTATGCTCATAGCCAGACTTCCTGGCTCCTCAGGTATATAACCTGGTAAAGAATGCCGCCGCTCTGGAGGTGCTGGACGTTCGCTCACTGGCCTGGTGCTGCTGCTCGGGTTCATCAGGTCGTCAGTGGCCCTCGATTCGGCGCGCACACCAATCGGGGCACTGACGCGTAGAATCGCGACATGACGCCGTCGTTGTTGGAACCGCCACTGCTCGCGCGACTGAAGCAGCATCATCGAATTCTGATCGCGGGCGCCGGTGGCGGGTTCGACGTGTACGCAGGGCTCCCCCTCTACGTCGCGTTGCGGGCCGCCGGTCGCGAAGTGTTTCTCGCCAACCTGACGTTCACTTACCTGGGTGAGACCGATTGCCAGTACTTGGCGCCCCATCTCGCGGTCGCGACGCCGGAGACGATGGGCGGCGATCGATATTTCCCCGAGCGCCGTCTCGCGGAGTGGCTGCACGAGGCCCGGTACCCGCCGGCAGTGTACGTGTTCGAGAGGGTCGGCGTGCGCCCGCTGCGCGAAGCGTACGCGCACCTTGTACGCGAGCGCGGCATCGGTGCGGTAGTGCTTGTCGACGGCGGCACGGACATTCTCATGCGCGGCGACGAGGCGGGGCTCGGCACGCCGGAAGAGGACATGACCAGCCTCGCGGCGGTCTCGAAGCTGTCCGGCGTCGAGGCGTTCGTCGCGAGCATCGGCTTCGGCATCGATACGTACCACGGCGTCTGCCACGCCCACGTGCTCGAGAACATCGCGGCGCTCGAACGGGACGGCGGTTATCTGGGGGCGTTCTCCGTGACCGCCGCGATGCCTGAAGGGCGCGCCTACGTCAGCGCGGTGAGCTACGCGCAGAATGCGACGATGGGCCGCCCCAGCATCGTCAACGGCAGCATCGCGGCCGCGATCGAGGGCCAGTTCGGCGACGTCCGCTTCACGCCGCGTACCGCGGACAGCGAGCACTTCATCAACCCGCTGATGGCGATCTACTTCGGGTTCGAGTTGCCCGCTGTGGTGCAGCGATCGCTTTACCTCGAGCAGCTCGAGGGAACCGAGACGATATGCGAGGTCAGCGCGCGCATCGAGGGCTTTCGGAACAGCATCACCTCTCGCCCGCGCCGCCACATTCCGCACTAGAGCCGGTCCATCCGGGTTACAGCGTCTTCTCACGCGAGAGTAATCGGCACGGCGCCTTTCTGAAAGGCCCTGATGCCTTGACATCTTAGGCATGCCGGCGCATGATGCCTAAACACTATAGGCGTCGCGCCGGCGCCCCGACGTCACCACGCCCTGTGAAGGAGTCCCCGTCCCGTGAACACTCCCAAGGCCGATCTGCTCCAGGGCACGCTGGATCTGCTCATTCTCAAAGCGCTCTCGCTTGGCCAACTCCACGGCTACGGCGTCATCCAGCGCATCCGCCAGATGTCGGGAGAGATGCTCTTCGTCGAACAGGGCGCGTTGTACCCCGCGCTCTACCGAATCGAGGGGAAAGGCTGGGTCAGCGCCAAGTGGGGCGTCAACGAGACCGGCCGGCGAGCCAAGTTCTACCGGTTGACGACGGCGGGCCGCAAGCAACTGTCGGTTGAGGAGAAGAGCTGGGACCGGCTCGCGCTGGCAATTGCGAAGGTCAGGCAGTCGACGTGAGCGCCAGACAATGACGCGGCTCATTAAGCTCGGCGCACACCTCCGTCGTCTCTTGCGGCGTGAAGCCACCATCGACGAGATCGAGCAGGAGATGCGGTCACATGTCGACCTGATGACCGAGGCCAACATCGCGCGGGGGATGGATCCAAACGCCGCGCGCGAGGACGCCCTTCGCGGGTTCGGCGACCTGACGCGGATGAGCGAGCTCGCCTACGACGTGCGGGCAGGCGGAAGGATGGAGCCCATGTTTCAGGATCTGCGTTTCGGCGTTCGCACGCTCTTCAGGAATCCGGGCTTCGCGACAGTCGCGATCCTGACCCTCGCGCTCGGCACCGGGGCGACGTCGGCGATCTTCAGCCTCGTGTACGGCGTCGTGCTCCGGCCGTTGCCATATCACGAACCCGATCGGCTTCTCTCCGTTTTCGAACATCGGGGCTTCAATATGAGCCTCACCGCACCTGACTATCTCGATTGGCGCGCGGCGACGACCTCGTTCGAGCAGCTTGCCGCAGTGGCCACGACCACCGCCAACCTGACCGGTCGCGGCGGTGAGCCGGAACGTGTCATCGCCGCGCGCGTCTCGGGTAACTATTTCGACACGCTGGGCGTTCCACCGGCACACGGCCGGGGGTTCGGATGGAGCGACGAGCCGTACGGAGCCCCGCGCGTCGTCGTGCTCGGTGATGGCTTGTGGCGTCGTCGCTTTGCCGCAGATCCGAGTGTGGTCGGCCAGACGATCGCGATCAATGGCGAACCGCACGTCGTCGTCGGCGTGATGCCTCCGCAGCTCACGCTGCGATCGACGGCGGCGCAGCTCTGGTTGCCGCTCAACCTCACGCCGCGGGAAGTGAATTCGCCCGGTGCGCGCTTCCTCGCCACAACCGGGCGTCTGCGGCGCGGCATCACCGCGGCGCAGGCCCAGGCCGAGTTGGCGGAGCTTGCCCGGCGGACCGAGAAGGTACGACCACACTCCAACACCGACGTGACGGCGCGGGTGCAAAGCCTTCACGAGGCCGTCGTGTCGCAGGTGCGTGATTCGGCGCTGATTCTGCTGGTGGCCGTCAGCTTCGTGCTACTCATTGCCTGCGCGAACGTCGCGAACCTGCTGTTGGCCCGCGCGACCAGGCGACAGGCCGAGATGAGCGTCCGCGCGGCTCTCGGCGCCTCTCGACCGCGTATTGCGCGGCAGCTTTTGATCGAGAGCGCGGTCATCGGACTCGCCGGCGCAGTCGCCGGCCTCGCCCTCGCGTATGTGATGGTCGCGATTCTCAGGGACGTTCTGCCGCAGGAGATCCCGCGTCTGCAGCAGATCCGCGTCGACACGGTCGTCCTGGGATTCACGCTTGCCGTGTCGCTTGTCGCCAGCCTCTTGTTCGGCGTCGCGCCCGCACTGCGGGCCTCGCGGCCGGAATTGCAGCAGGCACTTCGCGATGAATCGCGGAGCTCCGGCAGTCTCCGCCGGCGTCGCCTGAGCAGCAGCATCGTGATTGGCGAGATCGCGCTGGCGCTCGTCCTGCTCGTCGCGGCTGGATTGCTGTTGCGGAGCTTCGTACGCCTGCAGCGAGTCGACATGGGATTCGATCCAGCGAACCTGATCACGGCGCGAATGAGCCTGCCCGAGGCGCGATACGGCCGCGCCGTCGATGTCGCGACTTTTTATCAAGAGCTCGCGACGAACCTCGGTCAACAGCCAGGCGTGACGACCGCGGCAGTCGCGTCAACCGTCCCCTTGACCGGAAGCGGTATCAGCATTTCCATGACCATCGAGGGACGCCCTCAACCAACGCGCACCGAAGAAACGCCCAATGTATTTTTGCGGTTCGTGTCGGCGGACTACTTCCGTACGCTCGGCGTGCGGATTCCGCGCGGGCGAGCGTTCAGTAGTACCGATCGTGAGAACACGCCAGCCGTCGCGATTGTGAACGAGACCACCGCGAAGCGGTACTGGCCGGATCAGGATCCTCTCGGCCAGCGTTTCAGGCTCGACGACGACAGGGACGGTGTCGTCGAGATCGTGGGCGTCGTCGCCGACGTGAAGCACTTCAGTCTCACCGAGTCGCCCGCGCGCGAAGTGTTCATGCCGCTGCCACAGGCGACCCAGCTCCATTGGCAATGGATGCAACGGACGATGATCGCGCTCGCCCGAACCAGCGGTGAGCCAGACTCCGCGGGCGGCACGATCCGTCAAGTCGTGCGGATGCTCGACGATCAGCTGCCGCTGTACAGCCTGCGTTCGATGGAGCAGCTCCGCACCGAAGCGACAGGGAGCCTTCGCGTCGGGCTCGCCCTCGTCGGCGGCTTCGCCACCGTTGCGCTGCTACTCGCGTCGATCGGTGTCTATGGCGTGATGGCGGTCATGGTGGCGGGACGCTCGCGCGAAATCGGCATACGGCTGGCGCTTGGCGCCGGCTCACGTGACGTCCGTGGGATGATCCTGCGCGACGGCGCCGCGCTGACTGCCGTCGGCGTCGTCATCGGCACGATCGCGGCGTTGGCACTCACGAGGATGATGGAGGCGATGCTGTTCGAGACGCCGGCCACGGATCCGCTGACGTTGTCGGCGGTGGCGACAGGCATCGCGATCGCCGCGATGCTCGCGTGCTGGGTGCCGGCGCGACGATCAACTCGAGTGGATCCGGTCATCGCTCTCCGCGCGGAGTGAAACGTCAGGATCGCTACACGTCCCGCTTCCCAGCGCGGCTCTTTATCTGCGGGCCGTTCCCAATTCTGCTGGCTTCCGGGTCAGAACTATTCTGGCTCCCAGCTAACGAAGAACACCTGTCATCAGGACTTGCATACGATTCGGTGAGCTCGAAGAAACGATCGCGGCCGTGCTGACCGCGCCGCGGTGCTAAACCACGGCGACCATTGAAGATTCGTCAATATCAGCGAGAC
>Ga0075428_100000681_pt1 | contig 34904 bp, 26 predicted proteins | sample RhiMetdeltSRZDD2_FD_75291 | JGI IMG/M metagenome (GOLD analysis project Ga0075428, IMG submission 75291) | Populus rhizosphere microbial communities from Tennessee, USA - Rhizosphere MetaG P. deltoides SRZDD2 | ecosystem: Host-associated > Plants > Roots > Rhizosphere > Soil | place: USA... | reverse complement strand
CGGGTTCGGCGACGACCTACTGCGGCTCCCGGTCGGTGTGGCGTCGCCCGCCTCTGCCGCTCCGTGCGCGCCGGCGTTCGTTGTCAACGGTGACGCACGATTATGCATGGCTGTCTTCAATGATCCCGACGATGCTGGCGGCGTACACAGCCACCGAGCTCCCCGGGTCCGCCGAACCACCGTAAACATAGTTAGCCGTCTATTGTGGCGGATATGACCAGACAGCGGTTGGGCGTGATCGCCGGGTTCCTCGCGATCGCGCTCGTGACCACGACGCAACCGGCGATGGCCGATCCGCCCATCGGTCCGCCGGTCGGCGGGGTATGCCCGGCTGGCGGGCCAGGCGGCGCTGCCGGGGTATCCGTCGGCTTCCCGGCCAACCCGTCCAGTGCCAACCTCGGGCTGACCCTACCGGCGCTGGACGTGGCGCCCATCGACGTCAACGCGACGATCACGCCGGCCGAGGGCGAGACGTTCCAGCCGATCACGCTGCTACAGGTCCGCGCGACACCGATGGCGAAGGTCCTGCGGGAGAACATCGTCGACCCTGAGCAGGCGGTGATGCAGTGGCAGTTCCGGGTCCGGCAGTTCTGCCCGGACACGGGGCAGCTGGAGACGTGCGACTACTTCTATCACGAGATGCCCGACGGCAGCGTATTCGAAGTGGGCATGCTGGAGGGCCAGCTGTTCGAGCACGCCTTCCGGATCGAGTGCCAGGGCGTGGCCGCCTTCCGGGCCGTCGGTGCCCCGCAGGACCTCGGCGTCCGGCTGCTCGCCGAGGGTAAAGCACAAGCGCCGCCCGCGCAGATCGAAGCGAACGCCACTGATGCACTGGGCCGGCACGTGGTCATGGCGGCCGGCGTGCCCGGCCTCGCGCTACCGGCGGATATCGCGGCGTGGGCCGGTGTCATCGCCGGGGCGATCGGCCTGGCCTCGATCGCGACCGGACCGTGCGGGGCCGCGTTCACCACGATCGTCGCCTCGGAGATCGGGGTGTGGACCCAGCTGCTCACCATCCCGACATCGCCGCCGGAGATCAGGACACCGAAGGCGGTGGCCGCGGTGATCGCGAAGATCGCCTCGACCGTCGGGTACGTGGCGCTGGTGCCCAGCTGTGTGGCCCTCATGGTCGGTGCCGGCGCTACCCTCACCGCGCTGCTCGACCTCGTCATGGCGCTCGGCTCGATCATCTGGTGGATGTCGACGCTGGGCCTGGCGATCTACGGGTTGGACTTCGCCATCAACCACTGGAGCTGACCCGTCGCTGAGCCGGACGCGTCGTAGCTCCGGTGAGCGTATTCGTGGCGCGTGCCGACGTTGCCCTCGCGCCATCCTCTGTCTTCGCCTCAGAGAGGGCGACGGCCAACAGGCCCGCGGAGTGTCGGGTGTGGCGACACCCGGTACCGGGCGCGCATGTCGGCGAGAGTATCGCCGCGATAGCGGCGCGTGTATCCCCCATCCCTAGCGTGACCCGGAGACGCCGTCATGACGGGGGAGGCGAGCGCGATGCGCAGGACCGTGGTCGGGCTGATTCTCGGCGCGTTGGTACTAGGGCTGGTCCACGCGGAGGTGCCGGGCGCGCGAGGACCGACACCGAGCATCGGGTTCGACGCCATCCGGGGTGCGTTCCGGGAGTTCGTCGGCGGCCGGCCGGCGGCGCCGCGATCCGTACCCATCGCGCTGGCGGACGTCCCCCGCCACCAGGCGGCGCCGATCGGCAAACCGGCGCCGGCCGCGCGACGGGTCAGCGAGATCGTTGACCGGCGCACCGAGAACGCCGCGTTCTTCCAGCTTTCCGACGGTCGGATCCAGGCCGAGGTGTCGACGACCCCCGTGCACTACCGCGACAGCCGCGGGGCGTTGCAGAAGATCGACACCCGGGTACGGCCGGCGACGGGGCCGGGCACGTCGTTCGCGAACACCACCAACACGTTCGCGAGTTCGTTCGGCACCAGCACTGACCGGCTCGCGACGTTCGACCTCGGCGGGCGCCGGGTGACGATCGGCGCGGCCGGGCCAGCGCGGCCGGCCAGCCCGACCGCGCAGGGCGACACGGTGACCTTCACCGGCGCGTTCGGACCGGGCGCGGACGTCGCGTACCACGTCGCCAGCGGCCAACTCAAGGAGGACGTGGTCCTCACCAGGCCGCCGGTCCAGAGCACCTTTACGTTCACCGTGGACCCGCACGGCCTGACCGCGAAGGCGAACGCCGACGGCTCGATCGGCTTCTACCCGGGCGACCGGGACACCGCGCCGCTGCTGGTGATGCCGAAGCCGTTCATGTACGACAGCGCGAAACAGCCCGCGGAGAGTGCCCGGGTCACCCAGACCCTGCGCTGGGAGGGCAACCGGCTGACCGTGGCGCTGACCGCCGACGAGGGCTGGCTGCGCGACCCGGCCAGGGTCTACCCGGTGGTTCTCGACCCGACCATCAAGATCCAGCCGACCGTTTCCCAGTCGCAGGACGCGATGATCACCTCGGACGATCCGGCGGCGAACTTCGACGGCAGCTGGCGGCTGTCGGTCGGCACCACCACCGCTGCCCGGGCGCGCAGCCTGGTGAAGTTCGACCTGACCGGGGTACCGGCCGGCACCAGCATCGACTCGGCGAACCTGGAGCTGTACTTCGACCAGGACCACACCACCGGCGCGTTCGACGTGCCGATCGAGGCGCGCCGGGTCACCGCGCCGTGGACCGAGTCCACAGTCACCTGGAACGGGATCAACACCGCGGTCGGCGAGGTCGGCGCGAACGTCGAAACGGTCGACAACGCGGACACCGGCAAGACCGCGATCAACGGCGAGTGGGCCGCCGCCACCCACGCGAGCGCGGTGGCCGGGGCGTACCGCTACAACCGCAACACCCCGACCGGTGAGACGTTCACGTGGGTACCGCGGCTGACCGAGTCCGGTGACTACGTGGTGGAGACGCATTACGTGGCGGGCGCCGACCGGCCGACGGCCGCGCCGTACACGGTGAAGTACTCCGGCGGGCAACAGGGCCGGACGGTCAACCAGACGTCCGGCACCAACGGCGTCTGGGCCGGCCTCGGCACGTACCCGTTCGTCGCCGGCACGAGCCACAGCGTGGTCCTCGGCGACGTCGCCGACGCGAGCCGGACGACCGTCGCCGACGCGGTCCGGCTGACCAAGCCGGGCACCGCGGTCAAGCGGGCGAACCAGAGCAGCGTCTGGCACTCGTACAGCGTCCGGAACATCGTGCAGTCCTGGTTGGACGGTGCGCAGGCCAACCACGGCTTCATGCTCAAGGCGGTGGACGAGGCGACCCTCGGCCGCGGCGGCCCGCGGTACGAGGCAGCCGAGTACGCCTACAACGGCGAGAACGAGAACACCCCGAAGCTCGTATTGACCTACGGCAAGCCGGGCGTCAGCCTGCACGCGCCGAAGAAGATCCACTCCACCGGTGCCGAGCTGAGTTGGACCGCGTACGCCGGCACCGATCTGATCGAGTACCAGGTGCACCGGGCCGTCTTCCAGACGTTCACGCCGAGCGCCGCGACGCTGGTCGCCCCGGTCAAGCCGGGCGTCACCGCGTTCACCGACACCACCGCGACGCCGACCCCGGTCGACTCGGCTGACCCGTTCGGGCAGGTCTACTACTACATGATCGCGGTGAAGACCACGACCGGCGAGCTGATCCCGGCGCCCACCCGGATCGCCCGGCTGCCGAGGGCGGGCCGGAGCGTCGCGTTGTTCCAGGGCGATGCGCTCGACACCACGCTGTCCAGCACCGAGTCGACGACCGGGCACGATGTGCTCGCCGGGAACCCATGGCTGTCCGTGGGCAACAACTCCGGCACGTACGGCCGGACCCGGGCGGCCGTCAGGTTCCCGAGCCTGTCGGCGATCCCGGCCGGTGCCCGCGTGCTGGACGCGAGCTTCCAGCTGTGGTCGGTCACCACGATCCCGGCGGCGGGGGCGACGTACGAGGCGCGCGCGCTCACCCGTACCTTCGACGAAGCGACGGCGAGCTGGACGAAGGCCGACGCCACGACTGCCTGGACCACCGCGGGCGGCGATCACGGCGGCGTCGCGGACACCGTCACCGGAAACAGCAACGACCCGGCCTGGCGCGAGTTCACCGTCAACGGGATCGTGCAGGGCTGGGTGGACGCGCCGGCCACCAACAACGGTCTGCTCGTCCGGCTGGCCAACGAGACCACGCCGGCCGAGCGCACGCTGTTCCTGTCCAGCGAGGCGCCCGAGCCCGAACTGCGGCCCAAGCTCGTCGTCACGTACACCGAGAAGACCCCGATCCAGACGTACTTCGCGCCGTCAACGCCGACGATCCGGATGATCCCGGGCGACCTCTACACGATCCCGGTGACCGTGAGCAACCCGACCGGGTCGACGTGGACCCCGGCGCAGTGGGTGCTGTCGTACCGGTGGACGCTGCCCGACGGCACGGACGTGACCACCGGCGGGAACCAGCTCGACACGCCGCTGCCCGCCGACGTGCCGCCGGGCGGAGCGGTGGACGTCAACGCCCAGGTGCGCACGCCGATCCAGAGCGACTCGGGCAACAAGCGGCACGAGTACGTGCTCAAATGGGAACTGCGCAACAAGGTCACCGGGCAGTGGCTGTCCACAACGGACGGTATCGGAGCACTCGACCAACCGGTCGTCGTGGAAGACCCGACATCGGACGAGCTGGGTCTGGAGAAGTTCTACCAGTACACCGTCTCGCCCACGGGTGCCGGCGTGGACGCGATGGTCAACCTGCACGCGGGCAATACGGTGGTGACGTACTCGCCGATCAGCAACCCGAGCCGCGGCTTTTCGACGTTCGTCCGAATGACGTACAACAGCATGGATACCTCGGCCTCGTCGATGGGACACGGGTGGTCGCTGACGACCTCGACATTCACCCGCCTCGGCTCGCCGCTGCAGTTCCACCCACCCGGGCAGGACTGGCCGACCAGGGTCACGCTGACCGATGGCGACGGTACGTCGCACTTCTTCTCGTTGGACAAGCACGGATCGCCGGACCCGGCGCTCTGGGAGTACGACTCTCCCGCCGGCGTACACCTGTTCCTGCAGAAGAACAGCGCGGCCGGCGATCCGACCCGCGCCTGGGTGATGACCCGCCCGGACCGTACGCAGATCTACTTCGACGACGACGGCTACCCGTCGTCCACCGTGGACCGCAATGGAAACACGCTGACGTTCACATACGCGGAACGGCGGTCGAACAACAAGCCGACCAAGTTCCTGCAGTACCTCACCGACACCGCGGGACGTCGGACCCTGGCGCTGGACTACTACGCCAAGGGGGATACGTACTTCTACCTCAATGACGCGGGCGACAAGGTCCAGGCTACGAACCTGACCAATCCGAAGATCATCGACCAGGTCAAGTCCCTTGTGGACGTCTCCGGCCGCCGGCTCGAGCTCACCTACACCGACAAGGGACTGCTCGGCGAACTCATCGACGGCGCTGGCTCGCCACTGGCGAAGATCTTCCGGTTCACGTACGACATGACGCAGGGCAACAAGAACGTGAAGCTGGTCCGGATCACCGACCCGCGCGGCGCCGCCACCGCACTGACGTACTTCGACGCGCCGACAGACCCGAAGGACAAGTGGAAGCTCCAGCGGATCACCGATCGGCGCGGCGGAGCGACCGACGTGTCCTACGTGGACCCGGATGGCTCGGCCGGCTCCGAGATCGTGGCGAGCGTCACCGATCCCGAGGCGCACACCGCGACGTACCGGATGGACGGGTTCGGCCGGCCCACGATTGTGACCGACGCGCGCGGCAAGGTCAACGAACTCACCTGGGACGCAGAGAACAAGGTGGTCCGGCACAAGGAGCCCAACGGCGCGATCACCACGTGGACCTACGACGCCAAGACCGGGCACCCGCTGACCATCACGGACGCCGAGGCGAACGCGAACGGCACGGCCGCGACCCGGTTGGCGTACCGGACCGGCCTCGACGGGCACGTCGCCGACCTCACTGACAAGACGAGTCCCCAAGGTCGCAAGTGGACGTTCGGCTACGACGCCGTCGGCAACCTGTTGACGGTGACCGACCCGAAGGGCACCGTAACCGCCGACCCGAACGATTTCACGACGCGGTACGCATACGACGGCGTCGGCCAGCTCACCGCGGCCACCGACGCCAACGGGAACACCACCACGTACAACGACTACGATCCGACCGGTTACCCGCGGACGGACACCGACCCGTTCGGCAAGGTGACCCGCACCGCGTATGACGTCCGCGGCAACGTCGTCTCGGTCACGGACGCCCTGAACAAGACATCCACCTACCAGTACGACCTGTTCGGGCGGCCCGGCGAGACCCGGGTACCGAAGAGCGGCAGCGAGACCATCGTCACGCCAGCGCCGGTCTACGACCCCAACGACAACGTCACGCGCACCATCGCACCGAACGGGGCGACGACGACGTCGACCTTCGACGCCGCCGACCGCGCGCTGACGACCGACCTGCCCAAGGACACCCCGACCGGGCCGGCCCGCACCGTCTCGTACACCTACGACCGGGTGGGCAACATGCTCACCGAGACGGAACCGAAAGGCAACCTGACGCCCGACCCGAACGACTTCGTCACCCGGTACACCTACGACGAGATCTACCAACTGGTGGAGATGCGGGATCCCGCGGACGGCCGGTACACCTCGGCGTACGACGACGTCGGCAACATGGTCACGATGGTCGATGCGCGCAAGAACGCCACGGCCGACCCCAACGACTACACCGCGAAGTACACCTACGACCGCAACCACCGGCGTACGGCGGAGATCGACGCCCTCGGACACCGGGTGACCTACGGCTACGACCTGGACGGCAACGTCGTCACCACGACCGACCAGGAAGGCGTCACCACGACCACAGATCGCGATGAGCGGTCGATGGTCACCGAGGTGCGTGTGCCCCACGCTGCCGGCACGACCCGCGTCACGCGGTACGAGTACGACCAGGTCGGCAACCGGACGAAGGCGATAACCCCGCGCGGCGTCGAGACCACCGACGACCCGAACGACTTCGCCCAGGTCACGGTCTACGACAAGCTCAACCGGGTCGTCGAGGAGCAACTGCCCTTCGACCGCGACGACTCGCGGCACACGACCCCGGACAAGATCTTCTATTCGTACGACGATGTCAGCCGGGTCACGAAGGTGTCGTCCCCGCCGTCGCAGGGTCAGTCGGTCCGCAACGACAGCACGTACAGCTACTTCGACAACGGCTGGGTCCGCAGCAGCACGGATCCGTGGGACATCGTCACCAGCTACGACTACACACCGCTCGGCCAGCAGGCGTCCGCGACACTGACCAGTGCGGGCGGATCCTCCAGCCGCACGCTGGGCTGGGAGTACTACCCGGACAGCAAGCTCCGCAAGCGTACCGACGACGGCGTACCGGTCGGCAAGCACGTCGCGCTCGTCGACAACTCCGACACGCAGCACGTCGACGCGACCGGGAGCTGGGCCACGTCCTCGAGCGGCACCGGGTTCCAGGGATTCGACTACCGCACGCACGGTGCGGGCGGCGGCGACACGTTCACGTGGAACGTCGTAGTGCCGGCGGACGGCACCTACGAGGTGTCCGTCAAGTTCGCCTCCACCGCCACCGCGACGGCCGCGCCGTACACCGTGCACCATGCCGGCGGCACCGCCGCCCGGACCGTGAACCAGACGGCCAATGCCGGCACGTGGGTGAGCCTCGGCAGCTTCCCGTTCACCGAAGGTCTGTCCCACAAGGTGGTGCTCGGCGCGGCAGCCAGCGGCAGCGTGGTCGCCGACGCGGTCAAGCTGGTCCGCGACAACACCGCCGACGTCGACACCGAGAAGAAGACCTTCGAGTACGAGTACGACGTCAACGGCAACCAGACCGTCGTCCGGGACACCAGCAGCGGCGCTGCCTCGGACAACTGGCAGCTCAGTTACGACGGGCTGAACCAGGTGACGGCGGTGGCGGAGCGCAACGGCAGTACCGTTCAGCACACCACGTCGTTCACCTACGACCCCAACGGCAACCCGCTGACCCGCACGCACGACCGGCAGACGGCAACCTTCGTCTACGACCCGCGTGACGCGGTCCAGACGGTCACCAACGCCGAATCCGGCGTGCCGACGAAGACCAACACCCTGTCCTACACGCCCAAGGGACGGGTGCTGTCCGAAACCGCCGCGAACGGGAACACCGTCGACTACGAGTACACATTGGACGGTCTGATCCGCCACCAGGTGGAGAAGAAGGCCGGCGGCGCAATCGTCAACGAGCACACGCTCGAGTACAACGCCAACGGGCACCGGACGAAGGACATCGCCAAGACTCAGAACGCCGACAACCATGCGGCGACGCTTGACCGGACGTACACCTACGAGTACGACCCGCGGGACCGGATCCGCAAGGTGAACCGTACGGCCGTAGGCGGCGCTGGCGCCAAGACCGAGACGTACGTCCACGACGCGAACGACAACATCGTCGAGCAGACCGTCGACAGCCTGACCACTACATTCACCTATGACCGAAACCGCCTCCAGTCGGCCACCGCCGTCGGCGGTACGACCTCGCGGTACAACTACGATCCGTTCGGACGGCTCGACACCGTCGTCTCGGGTGGGCAGGTCCTGGAGAAGTACCGGTACGACGGCTTCGACCGGACCCTGGAGCACAGGGCCGGCTCGGGGAGTTCCGCAAGACTCACCCGGTACGTGTACGACCCGTTCGACCGGACGCTGGCGCGGACGGAGAAGGCCGGTACCCCGGACGCCAAGACCACCGACATGGCTTACCTGGGTGTCGGGGCGGAGGTCGCGGCCGAGGAGGTCGGCGGCACCCTGACGAGGTCGTACCACTACGGCCCGCAGGGCGAACGCCTGGCGATGGTCAAGCACAACTCGGGCGGCGGCAAGGAGTACTCCGTCTACGGCTACACCGACCGTGGCGACGTCGAGGTTCTGACGAACGAGTCGGGCAACACCCGCACCACGTACGGGTACACGGCGTTCGGTTCGGTCGACAAGGACCTGATGACCGGCGTCGACAAGCCCGACCCGGGCGATCCCGACAAGGAGCCGTACAACACCTACCGCTTCAACGCCAAGCGGCTCGACACCGCCACCGGCGACTACGACATGGGGGCGCGGGACTACGACCCGGGGCTCAACCGGTTCCTGACTCGCGACCTCTACGCCGGTGCGCTGGCCGACCTCGGCATGGCGACCGATCCGTTCACCATGAACCGATACGCGTTCGCCGGCGGCAACCCGATCTCTCGCATCGAGTTCGACGGGCACGGCTGGCTCAGCTCCCTCGGCCACGCCGCGCTCGACGTGGTCGGACTCGTCCCGGTCGTCGGAGAAGTTGCCGACCTCGCGAACGCCGCCTGGTACCTGGCGGAGGGCAACTACGCGGACGCCGCGCTCTCCGCAGCCGGTGCGATTCCCTTCGTGGGCTGGGGCGCGGCCGCGGCCAAGGGTGCCAAGTACGTGTACAAGGGTGTCGACGCCGCTCGCACCGGCGCGAAGGGCGTGGACGAGGCCGTTGACGTGGTCCAGGCGACTACCAAGGCGGACGTACCCGCGGGGGGCGCCACACCGGGCGCACCCGCCAACGCGACCACCCCACCCACGGCCAACGCCCCGCCGGCCGGTTCGACCCCGCCTCCGGCACCCAAGCCGGCACCGGCACCGGCACCGGCGCCGGCACCGGCGAAGCCGGCAGCTGGGCCGTCCTCGCCGGGCTCCGGCGCGCCCTCGCCGACTCGCGATCCGATCTTCGCCGACACCAACGTGCTGGTGAACGCGATGAAGGGCAACGCCAACGCGCTAGCCGAGATCCGCGCCGGCAAGACGTTCATCACGCCGAACCAGTTCCGCGAGTTCGTCAACGTGCCGATGAACGCCACGGCCCGGCGGGGCTTCCTGGCGCAGGAGGGAATCGAGACGTTCGGCGGGGCGCGGGCCGGAGCGCTTGCCCGCCAGCCCGGTTTCCAGCAGACGTTCCAGGCGATCGCCGGTACGCACGGCCGGGGCGACGCGGCTCTGCTGGCGTTCGCGAAGGCCACGGGCTACACCGCCGTTACGATGGAGAAGCGGCTGTACAACTTCGTGACGCAGACGCTGAGAGACCCGTCGATTCCCATTCGAAGGATCACGTAGTGGCGGCGTTCAACACGCTGGTGATCGACCTCATCTGCCCGCGGTGCGCATACCGCGGGCAGATGGAGGTGGAGTTCCGGTTCGGGTTCCGCGATCAGCTCCGGTACCGCCTCGGCGACCGGATTGTCTGGGAGGGCGGAGGCGGCAGAAAGCCGCTCCGCCGCCCCTCCGGGGGTGATTTGGACGGCGAGGGTTACGTGGAATGCCCGAACTGCCGACTGGACTTCTGGGTGACGGTACAGATCCGCGACGACGTGATCACCAACGCCGTTGTTGATCCCGCCAGGCCTGGCTACCTGGGACCGGCCCCATCGACGACGTGACCGATGAAATCTGGCGGCCGAGTCCCTCGGCCGCCAGCCCGAGGCACCTGTGCTGAGCGAGCTGACTGTCCTCGCCGAGGACCCGGACGCCGACCCGGAACTGCACCGCGCCGTCGGCCGGGCCATCGCCCGGGTCGTCATGGCCCGAGGAGGTTTCGACGACACCCTCTTCCTCGCCGACTTCACCGGGCCGGCATTCATCGCCTTCGACGAAGAGGTGGCCGTGATTGCAGCGGAGCAGGACGACAGTAGCGGCTGATGGCGGCGTCCAATGTCCTGGTGACCGACCTCACCCGCCCCCGGTGCAGGCATTGCGGGCGGATGGGGGTGGAATTCAGATTCGGCTGCGCGACCAGCTCCGGTACCGTCGCGAGGGCTACCTGGAGTGTCCGAGCTGCCGGCTGGACGTCTGGGTGACGGTCCGGATTCGCCCATGATGTGATCACCAACGCCGTTGTTGATCCGGCCCGGCTCGGCTATCTGGTCCGGCCGGGGTCAGAAACGTGACGCATTCGTATCTGTCTTGATGGTGGCGTTCGGAGTCTCGTAGGTTGGACCTGGGTTCGGGGGACCACGGGGAGGACTCCGCACGGATGTCGTACGAGTTTCGCATTCTGGGTCCGGTCGAGCTTTCGCACGATCACCGACCGGTCCAGCTCGGTTCGGCCAAGCGACGGGCGATGCTCACCGCCCTCGCGCTGGACGCCAACCGGCCGGTGTCGCTCACCCGGCTCGCCGACGCGCTGTGGGCCGGGACGCCCCCGGCGTCGGCCACCGCGAATCTGCGTTCCCACGCGGCCGCCCTGCGCCGGGTGCTCGGGGACCGCCTGGTCGCCCGGGTCCGGGCGTACGAGCTGCGGATCGAGCCCGGCGAACTGGACGCGGCCGAGTTCGCTCGGCTCGCCACCGCCGGCCGCAGCGCGCTGGCCGGTGGCGACCTGCCCACCGCGATCGCCCGGCTCGGCACCGCGCTCGCGCTGTGGCGCGGTTCGATGGGCGACGGCCTTCCCCGCGGTACGGCTCTCGACGCCCGGCTGACCGCGCTGGACGAGCAGCGGCTCGAGGTGTACGAGGACTACGTGCAGGCCCGGCTGATGTCGCATCCCGACCCGGACCTCGCCGCGGAGCTGCGCCGTCACCTGGGCCAGAACCCGCTGCGCGAGCGCGCGTGGGGTCAGCTCATGCTGCTGTTGTACCGGTCGGGCAACGTGGCCGCCGCGCTGGCCGCGTACGGCGAGGCCCGCGCCGCCCTGAGCGAGCAGCTCGGCATCGAGCCCGGCCAGGAGCTGGCGGCGCTGCAGCGGGCGATCCTGCACCGCGATCCGGCGCTGGACGATGCCGGGGCAGGCGTCGGCCCGGCCGGAACGATCGGCACCGCGCCACCCGCGCCGCCGGCCACGTTCACCACCCCGCAAGCGGTGTCGGCGATCCCGCGTCAGCTGCCGCCGGACGTGGGCCGGCTGGTCGGCCGTACCGTCGAACTGGCCGGCCTGGTCGAGGTGCTGCGCGAGGCGAGGGCGGGGACCGGGCCGAGTGTGGTGATGGTCTCCGGGCGGGGCGGCGTCGGCAAGTCGGCGCTGGCGGTCCGGGCGGGTCACCTGCTCGCCGACGAGTTCCGCGACGGGCAGATCGCCGTGGACCTGCGCGGCACCGATCCTCACCTGCCGCCCCGGACCCCGGATGACGTGGTCGGTCAGGTGCTGCGGGCGTTCGGAGTGCCGCCGGCCGAGGTGCCGCATACGGCCGACGAGCGGGCGGCCCGGTACCGCTCTCTGGTGACCGGCCGCCGGATGCTGCTGTTGTTGGAGGACGCGGCGACCGCCACGCAGGTCCGCCCGCTGGTGCCCGGTGGGGCCGGCGGCACGCTGCTCGTCACCGGCCGCCGCCCGCTGGCGACGCTGGACGGCGCGGCCCGGCTGGAGATCGCGCCGCTGGCCCCGGACGCGGCCACGGAGCTGCTCGCCGAGTACGTCGGCGAGGCCCGCCTCGCGGAGGACCCGGCGAGTGCCGCCCAGCTCGTCCGGCTGTGCGCCGGCCTTCCGCTCGCCCTGCGCATCGTGGCGGCGCGGCTGGCCAGCCGCCCGTCCTGGCCGCTCAACCTGCTCGCCGCCCAGCTCGCGGACCACCCGCTGGACGGGCTGCAGTTCGAGGACCTGTCGGTGCGCGACCGGTTCGCGGTCGACTACCTCGCGATGGCCGCCGAGGACGAGCTGGCCGCGCGGTCGTTCCGCCTGCTGGGGACCCAAGCGGGTGGCTCCGCCACGCCCCAGGCTGCGGCAGCCCAGCTGCACGAGCCTGCCGGGCTCGTCTTCCACGCCCTGGAACAGCTGGTCGACGCCCGGCTGGCCGACTCCCCCAGGCCCGGGCATTATCGCGTACCGGATCTGCTTCGGCTCTACGCCGCGGAGCTGGCCGCGGACGACGACCCACGGGCGGTACCGGTGTCGGCTGCCGTGCGGAGTGGCGATTGTCCAGCAGGAACGCCGACGAATCCTCGGATTCCTGGCGCACGACACCAGTAAGGCTGGGCGGGCGCCGATCGACCGGGCGATGTCGTCGATATTGCTGCTTCTGACGCCTCGGTCGTGGGAGAACCCAGAGGCGCCGCAACCCCGGCAGCACAGCCGTGCACAGCCGATTAGCGTTCGCCCGGCTCACGGTGCGCAACCGGGTACGTTCAGAAATGGGGCCTGAACCCGCCGGTGGAATGGAGGATCTGGATGCCTGTCCGAGCAGTACGGGCGGCGATCGGGCTGGGCGCAGCGGCGGCAGCCGGGTATCTCGCCGTCGCCACCGGCGCGATCACCATCGACGTGGGCATCGGTCGTCGGATCCGACCGCTCGGCCCGCTAACCGCCGACATCGATGCGCCCCGCGAGCTGGTCTTCGACCTGATCGCCGGACCCTACCTGGGCCGGACTCCACGCGCGATGCAGGACAAGGTGCAGGTGTGGGAACGCGGCGCCGACCTTGTCCTGGCCGCGCATCGCACCGCTATCGGGGCAGGGCTGACGGCCACCACCGTCGAAACGGTCCGGTTCACCCGGCCCGAACGCGTCGACTTCCGCCTCGTCCGCGGCCCTGTCCCGCACGTCGTGGAAGAGTTCGTCCTCCACGACACCGATGGCACCACCCGCCTGGACTACCACGGTGAACTCGGTACCGACGGCTGGGCCGCCGGCGCCCGCTGGGGCGATCTCGTCGCCCGGCGCTGGGAAGCCACGGTCAGCGCCAGCTTGTCCACCCTCAAGACCGAGGCCGAACGCCGCAGCCACCCCTGACCACCCACCAACCCGTCGCCGGCGCCGGCCGGTCGAACATGCTACGTCAAGACCAATGTGCCCGAGTTTCGCCGTCCCCGGCGTTCTCACCGCGGCGATGCCGCCGGCTCCTCGCCGCCGGAGTGCGGTGGCGAGCGAGATCCTCACCGCTGCCAGCCGGATGGTCAGGTGCCCAACTCGCAGTTGACCTTGGAGCCGCCGTCCGCATCCAGGTGGCAGGTGTCCGTGCCGGAGCCGCCGTCGATGGTGTCGAAGCCCGCACCGCCGAAGATGGTGTCGTTGCCGGAGCCGCCGAGAAGCGTGTCGGTGCCGCCGATTCCGTTGATCCAGTCGTTGCCTCCGCTGCCGTCGAGCGTGTCCGGGGCGTTGCTGCCGGCGAGCGTGTCCGCGAAACCGGTGCCGACCACGTGCTCGATGTCGCTGCGGACGTTGTCGTTGCCGGCGAAGCCGTCGTCGTAGCCGTTGTCCAGTGTGACGTGTACGCCGGTGGAGGTCGACGGGAAGAAGGAGAGCTTGTCGAACCCGTCGCCGCCGATGTAGGTGTCGCTGCCGGGCCGGTCCACGATCACGAATGTGTCGTTGGCGAGACCTCCGTTGAGGGTGTCGCTGCCGGCGCTCTCCTCCAGGGTGTCGGTACCGCTGTCCCCGTTGAGCACGTCGTTCTTCGAGGTGCCCCACAGGTGGTCGGCGCCGGCGCCGCCGAAGACTGTCGCGCCGATCGGTACGGAGTTCTCGAAGAAGGCGGTGTCGTTCTGGTCGAGCAGATCGAGTCGCAGCGCGGCGAGTCCGGACGCCACGCACTCCACCACGTTCGTCTGGACCTGCACGCATCCTGAGCCCGGTGCAGCGGTGACCGGGGCACCGGAGAAGTCCCAGATCTCGTAGACCCCGCCGGCCAGCAGGACGTGGGCCTTGTTGACGGTCGCCGAGCCCGCGGTGAAGGTCAGCGTCGAGCCCGACCTGGAGACCGTAGCCGCCGCCGCGTGGGCCGGGCCGGCCACCACCGCGACCTGGGCAGCCACCAGCGCCAGCACTGCCGATACCCGCACCGTTCGTCTGCTCATCGCGCGCTCCCTCGGTGACGTCGCAACAACCGCGGGTACATGGTCACGTTGTCCGGGTTGTCTGGCAAGAAAGCCCGAACAACGCCGCGGACAACCGACCCGAGGGATTTAGCGCCTTCGCTGTGTAGCGCATACTCGACAGCCGTGCCGCGACCCGAACGCGCGCTCGACCCCGAAGCGGACCCGCTTCAACGGTTCGCGTCCGAGCTGCGTCAGCTCCGGCGCCGAGCAGGCGGGCCCACCTACCGCGAGCTCGCGCGGCGCGCCAACTACTCGGCCAGCGTGCTCGCCGAGGCCGCGGGCGGGGCACGCCTACCGACGCTCGCGGCCACGCTGGCCTACGTCGGGGCGTGCGGCGGCGAGCGGTCCGAGTGGGAACGGCGCTGGCGAGCCGCGGCCGCGGCGGCTGCCGGGCGCAGCGGCGGGCCCGGGCCTGCCGAGCTGCCCGCGACGCTGGACACCTTCACCGGCCGTGAGACCGCGCTCGCGCAACTTCAGCACATGCTCGAGACGCCCGGTAACGGATCTCCACGCGTCGCCGTCATCCACGGGATCGCCGGCGTCGGCAAGACCACGCTGGCCATCCACAGTGGACATCGCGTGGCCGACCGGTTCCCCGACGGGCAGCTGTTCGCCAACCTACACGGGTACACCGACGGACTCGCCCCGCGCGATCCGCTCGACGTGCTGGGCGCATTCCTGCGCGGCTTGGGTCTCACTGCGCGGGACATCCCGTCCACAGTGGAGGAAGCGGCGGCACGCTACCGGTCCATGTTGGCCCGGCGGCGCATCCTCGTCGTGCTCGACAACGCGCGCGGCAGCGCGCAGGTCCGCCCGCTGGTCCCCGCCAACCCGGGCTGCGCCGTGCTGGTCACCAGCCGAGTTCCGTTGCTCGACCTGGACGGCGCGCGGCACCTGCCGCTGGACGTGCTGGAGCCGGCCGAATCGGTCGCCCTGCTCGGAAGGCTCGCCGGTACCAGCGGAGCCGAGCCCGACGCGGCCCGGCGGCTCGCCCGCGCCTGCGGTCACCTGCCGCTGGCGCTGCGCATCGCCGGGGCACGGCTGGCCGCCCGGCCCACCCTGACGATGGACAGGCTCGCCGACCGGCTCGCCCGCCCGCAGCGCCGACTCGACGAGCTACGGCTGGGCGACCTGGCCGTGCGGACCAGCCTCGACCTCAGCTACCGCAGCCTCGCCGACGGCGACCGGCGGGCGTACCGGATGCTGTCCCTGCTCGACGGGCCGGATTTCGGCCTGCGGGTCGCCTCCGCGCAGCTCGATCAGCCCGAGCCCGCCGTCGAGGAGGTGCTCGACCGGCTGGTCGGCGAGCACCTCATCGACGAGCCGGTCGAAGGGCGTTACCGCTTCCACGACCTGCTACGACTGTTCGGGCGCGAGCGGGCGGGCCAGCTCGACACGGACGCCGAGCGCGAAGCCGCGCTGTGCAGGGTGCTGCGCTGCTACACCTCCGCCGGAGGCGACTCTGCGGCACTCGACTGGCTAGACGCCGAGCTGCCCGGCGTTCTGGCCGCCGCGCACCGGGCGGCCACGAGTCCCGCGCCCACCGCCGCGCTCGTTCCGCAGCTGGCGATCGCGCTCTACCCGTACCTCCTCGTCAGGCCGCACTGGCGCGACTGGGAGTCGCTCGACCGCCTTGCCCTCGGCGTGACCCGGCGTCTCGGCGACAAGGTGGCACAGGCGCGACTGCTCGACCACCTCGGCGTGGTATGCCGCAAGCAGTTCCGCATCGACGAGGCATTGGCCGCGATCAGGGACAGCCTGGGCCTCTACCAGGCGCTGGGCGACCACGCCAGCGAGGCCCGCGCGTGGAGCTCCCTTGGCAACGTCCACTTCGACCGGCACCGGTACGGCGATGCCATCGCCTGCCTGCGGCGCAGCCTGGACCTGCGCCGCGTGCTGGACGACCGCGCCGGCGAGGCGGCCGCGCTGGCCAACCTGGCCAACGTACTCAAGCGCACAGGCCACATCGAGGAAGCCTTGGACGCCTGCATACGGAGCCTCGCGATCTGGCGCGAGCTGGGCGACCGGCACCGCGAGGCGCGCGTGTTGTGCAGCCTCGGCGAGGCGCTGGTGGAAGCCGGCCGCATCGACGAAGCCTTGCACTGGTACCGGGAGGCCAGCCGGATCGCGTGCGACTTCGGCGACCGGCACGGCGAGGCGTACACCCTGGTCGCGATCGGCGAGGCCCACCGGCGCGCAGGGCGCCTCGACGCGGCGCTGGCGGCGTGCGAGCGAGGGCTCGCCCTCGACCGGGAGATCGGCGACCGGTGGGGCGAGGGGGACGCGCTGCACCGGTTGGGCCTGGCCTTGCGGGACTGCGGCGACCGGCGGCAGGCCCGGGCCCGGTGGCAGGACGCCCTACGGTGCTTCGAGGAGATCGATGCACCCGACTCAGCGAACGTCCTGGCGGAGCTGCGGGCACTCGAGTGCGTGTAGTCGATGACCTCATCGGCACCCGGCGACCTCATGAGTTGTGGTACCGCGGTACCGCGGTGGGGTTGAGGTTCGGGCGATCCACCCGCCGCGGGGCGGCCGGGCGGCGCTCAGGCGCGTTGACGCTCGTCCCGTTGCCGGACGAGTTCCTCGACCGCGCTCGGCAGAGTCGTCTCGAAGTCGATCAGCTTGGCCCACGTCGGGGTCACGACGATCCGGACCATGCCGTCGTAGAGCGAGCGGATTTCGGCCTCCCACTCGACCCGTTGCTCGGGCGTCATCTGGTAGGCGCCGGTCGCCTTCAGATACTCGTCAGGAATGCCATCGACGACGTCCAGCTCGGCGCGACCTCGCAGCAGCAGGATCTTCGGCGGGTGTACCTCGGTGTCGATCGTCAGGGCGACCATCGGATTCCTGCGCAGGGCCGGGAGCTTCGGGGCGTTCTTCGACGTGCACATGACGATCTCCGAGCCGTTCCAGGTGAAGATGATCGGCACATTGCGGGGCGTGCCGTCCTTGGCGACGTAGGCCAGGCGGGTCACGTCGCGGGCCAACAGTTCCTGGCTGAGCGGTCGGTTCAGCACCTCGGTGATCTCGTTCGTGTGCACGGTCATCCCTCCTGTCGTTTTGTTGTCGGACGGACCGTTAGCTGAGTTGCTCGGCCAGGGTCACGATGATCCCCTCCGGGCCACGGACGTCACCGCTTCCGCGGTCCGCGCCCAGTCAGCCCGGATGCCGATCACTTGGCGCACCGCGGCGACGAGATCGTCGGTGGGCCGGCGATGAAGCCGCCCGGCGCGTGATCATGTGCTGGAGAACCGGGCCCGCCATGTCCTCCTCCTCGTTCGCCAGCGGGGTCGTCGCGTTCAGCGTCTACCGGGCAAGACTCATTCGTCCAATGCCAGCTTTTTCGGCTACCCATAACTATCATGGATGAATGCTGGACATTGTGCGGCTACGCATCCTCGCGGCCGTCGCCGCGCACGGCTCGGTCACCAAGGCCGCCAAGCACCTGAAGTACTCCCAGCCAGCGGTCAGCCACCATCTGGCCCGGCTGGAAGCCGAGACCGGCGCCCGGCTCGTCCAGCGCATCGGGCGGGGCATCCGACTCACGCCGGAGGGTGAGCACCTGGCCCGCCGCGCTGCCGAGATCGTCGGACGGGTCGACACCGCTGCCGCGGAACTGTCCGCGATGGTGGGCCTGCGGACCGGCCGGGTCCGGGTCGCCGGTTTCCAATCAGCGCTCGCCGCCCTGGTACCGCACGCCGCCGCCACCCTGCGCCGCGACCACCCCGGCATCGAACTGCACCTGGCCGACGCCCACCCGCAGGTGGCACTGAACCTGCTGCGCGACGGGCAGGTCGACGCCGCTGTCATCTTCCGCTACGACGACACCACACCGGACGACATCCGCACCACGCACCTGTTCGACGACCCGATGTACCTGCTCAGCCTCGAACCCGGCCAGACGCTGCTGGACCACCGCGACTCGGCCTGGATCGCCGGCTGCGAAAACTGCCGCCGCGAGTTCATCGACGCATGCGAGCGGGCCGGCTTCACCCCGCACGTCGTCTACACCAGCGACGACGTGATCGTCGAACAGGCCCTCGTCGCCGCCGGCATGGGCGTAACCACCATGCCCGGCCTGGCCCTACGAACCCACCGAGCACCCGGAATCGAAGCCACCCCGCTGCCCGACTTCCGCCGACGCGTCTACCTCGCCACCTACGGCGACCCACCGGATCCCCCCGCCACCACGGCCTTTATCACCGCGCTGCACCACGCCGTCCAGCAGACCAGCCCCGGCGGGCGAACACCACCCGACGATTCCCGGAACCGACGATCATCAAAGAAGGACCGAAGATCCACCGAGGTGTGATTGCCCGCTCCAGCAACGACCTCTCGGCCTTCGAAGCGGTCACCGCCAGCATCGTGGGGCGCCTGGCCCGGTGTGCGAAGATCAGCGGACGCTGCGACGGAGCGTCCGCGGCCATGGTGCATCGATCACGCGTGCTCCGCCGCAGCCCGCTGGTCCCCGTCGCGTCGGGGCGTCGCGCACCGGCGCCGCCGGATAGGTGTCGTGCCGAGGGCAGCGCAACCTCAGTCGCCGCTGAGGTCCTCGATGGTGGCGTCGCCGGCACTCTTGATGATTGATGCGATGGTGTCCTTGGCGGACTGCTTGCGGGTGTAGGTCTCGCTGGTCGCCAGGATCTGCCCGTTGGTGGCGACGATGTTGAACCGGTACTGGTCGTTCGAGGTCTTCTTGATTTAAAACTTCACGTCTGCTCCCTTGCGTGTGGCCGCTGGTCGACGTCGAGCATAGGCAACACCGATGTCGGTGCCGGGGACCGGCACCGCGTTCGCAGGCCAACTGCGACCCTGCGCGCAGTTGGGGCTCGTGCCTCGCCACCGCGCGCCGCGACGCGCATCCCCGCAGGACACGGTTTTCGGCTCAGTCGCTCGCCGCTACAACCGGATGCAACCGCAGTCAGACCTCGTCGAAATCGGCGATGGACAGCTGGTTGCCGTCGAGCCAGTCGTACACCTCGACGACGGTCCGGCACGACCACACCTCGTCCTGCGTGCTGAGCCTCTCGTCATAGATCAGGTAGCGGTCGACGGCCCGTTCGATGGAGAAGCGGCCGTCCCGGCTGCGGTAGATTTCGGTCATCCGCCCCCGTTCAGCCCACCGGACCGCCTCGTCCGCGGTCGCGGCCGGCCGGCAGTGCTGGGCCCGGCCGGCGGAGATGACGACGGCCCGGACCCGCTCCCGATGCCCGCCCGCCGCGACCGCGATGAGTGTGACGCGCGCGGCGGTGCCAGGGGGTTCGTAGCGGGCAGCGCGGCCGTCACGCCGCCAGTGGCCGCGACCCTCGACCGCTGCGGCCAGCTCCTCGCGCGGGGCATGGTCCGACCGTACGCCGAGGTCAACCCGGTACCAGCGAAAGATTGACCGCTTCGTGCCCGGCTGCGAACGTGTTCTGCTCGAATCACTATCAGCCGCACCGGGCCTCGGCGGCTCATGACCGCCCATCGGAGGCATCGCCAGCCAGCCGAGCGACCGACCGCGCCGCGTGGACGCCACTGTTCGCGCGAGCCCGCCGCCTCTGCGCGGTGCGTTCGACGATGACGCTGGCGTCGAACTGTGCCAGCTCCGAAGGCCAACGCCTACGCCGAACGCCGGGTACGCACCGTCCGCGCGGAGTGTCTGGATTGGACGCTGGTCTGGAATGCCGGACACCTTCACCGGATGCTGACCGGGTACGTCGTGCAAGCCGTCCGGGCGTCCCCTACCGGGCGCCGCGCATCGGTGCCCGCCAGACCTCGAACGCCCACCACAGGTACGCCGTGCCCGGCGAGCACAACACCTACCGACCGGAACCACGCGATGCACCCCACAGGGTCGAGCTGTCAGGTCGCAGTGACCGCACAGGCACGGGTTGCGGTGGCGTGCGGTGGTGTTCGGGATGTCCGTGACGTGCCGGGCGGCGTCCGCCGGCAGGACCTTTGGCCTCTGCCCGAGCCGGTTGCACGGACCTTACGCTGGCCAGTGGATGGGCGGTGGTTCCGCCTGCGTCGGTGCCGCAGGGCCGCACGCCCGAAGCAGGGGGGTGCGTCATGACCCACGCCACGCAGGACATCCGGTCACCGGCGGCGGACCTGCGGCCGCAGCTCGCAGCCGGCCACACCCACCGGATCGGTCGAGTCGCGTCCCGGCTGACCTGGCTGGTTGCCGGGCTCGCGCTGGCCGCATCCCTGGTCGGGCTGGTCGTAGACGGCATCTACACCGGTGCGGTCTCCACCGCCGAGATGCTGCGCGGCTACGACCTGGTCACCGCCGTTGCCGTCGTGCCCGGCCTGGTCGTCGCGGTTCATCTGGCTCGGCGCGGCTTGGTCGTAGCACAACTCGTCACCGCCAGCCTGCTGGCCTACCTCGTCTACACCTACGCGTACTACCTGTTCGGAACCGGGTTCAACGACCTGTTGCTGCTGCACGCGGTGGTCTTTGCCGCCGCCCTGTCCGCGTTCGTGCTGACCATCACCACCATCGACGTCAGGTCCGTTGCACAGCGGTTCAGCCCCCGGACGCGGGTGCGCGGCATCGCCGGCATCCTCGGCGCGCTCGCGGTCGCACTGGGCGGGATGTGGAGCTACTTCGCCGTGAACAACGCCGTCACCGGCCATGTGCCCGCCGGCAGCCAGCTGGTCGAGACCGACACCATCGTGCACCTGGGAATGGCGCTCGACCTGAGCCTGCTCGTGCCGCTGTACGCCGTGGCGGCGGTGTTGCTGTGGCAACGCGCCGCCTGGGGTTACGTGCTGGCCACGGTTGCCCTGCTCGCCGGAATCCTGCACCAGGTCAGCTACCTCGTGGCGATGCCGTTCCAGGTCGCGGCCGACATTCCCGAGGCCGTCTCCTACGACCCGATCGAGCCCGTCATCGTGCTGCTGTACCTGATCGCGACGGCACTCCTGCTCGACGGCGCACGACGCGGCTCCACGCCCAGCTAGGCAGGCAGTCATGACCCGGATCGAAGGACGCACATCGTTTGCCCGCTCACCGGAACAGATGTTCGATTTCCTCGCCGATCCCCGCAACGAACCGGCCTACAATCCGCGCATCCGGTCCGCGCGCAAGCTCACGCCCGGCGCCATCGGACCGGGCACCCGGTACGTGCAGCACGCGAAGTCATTCGGACGAGTCGGCGACGTCACCATCGTTCTCGTCGACTACCAGCGTCCCCGCCGCCTGAGCTGGGACATCCAGTCCGCGGGGATAAGCGTGCGTGGCGATGTCAGGTTCGATCCGCGCGCTGCCGGCTGCCGTGTCAGCTGGGCCTGGGACCTGCACCCGAAGGGCGCATGTCGACTGCTGGGACCGTTGATGGGTCTTGCCGGCAGACGAATGGAGCGACGTGTCTGGCAGCGGATGCAGCGATACGTCGATGCCATGCCCGCGACCCGGCCCCTGACGGACGCCACGGCGAGGGATGCAGCGACCAACCGTGAGCGGCCCCGATCCGTGGGCCGCGCCGCGTAACGTCGAACACACGCGTCTGCCGCGTGGGTCCTGGTCGCCCAGGTCGCGTGATCCAGAGACGACCTGCGCCGCGGGTACCTCGGGCTCCGACTGTCGTGTTACGGCGGGCGTGGTTTGGCGTTGCGCAGCCGGATCCCGCTGAAGCCGACCGTGCTCGTGATCACCGCGTCCCAGAACGGCCACAGGTTGTTCAGCAGCCGCAGCTGGATGCCGGCCTCCTCGTGCAGCCTGAGCAGATCGCCCACGGGTTCCGGCGGACCGAGCGGCATGACCGGCACGGTGGCCACGTGGCAGTGCGGCTCCGGGCCGCCGAAAGCGCGGAACGGCTCGGTGGGGAGACGGTACGCGTACAGCCGGACGTCCCGGATCGCGTCGAGCCAGTCGTACTCGATCGCGTGGACCCGCTCGCCGCACCCGGCGCCGATGATGCGCTCCCGGTCGGCCCAGGACGTGGTCGGCGTGGCCCAGGCCATGCCGCGCGGGCACTGGCGCGGGAACCAGTAGTCCGGCGCGCGGTCGTGGTCGACCGCCCAGACGTACGCCTCCGGCTGTTGCGCGGTGGCCGCGACGTGCGGGACGAAGCGCGTGATCGTCGGGTCTTCCGAGAAGTGCAGCAGCTCTCCGGGCGCGGGTCGCATGGAGACGTTCCTAGCGCGGATGCGCCCGGCTATCTCTGGGTTATCTCCCGCCAGTCGGACGACCCGGCGAGCAGGCCTTCGACGATCTCCAGTGCGCGGTCCTCGTCGCCGACCTCCCACCACCGAGAGTGACCGTCGGCTCCACCTTCACGCGCCTCCACGAACCATCGGTCCCCATCAACACGCAGGTAGACGTCCTTGCGGGCGATCCTTCCCCACCGGGAGTTCCACCAGTGCTTCCGCTGTTCCATCACGGTATGTTATCGAACGGGTGTACGAGCGATGGTCAGGAGGGGTACCCGGTCGTGGCGTGTCCGTTCGGGCGGCCAAGACCATCCGAACTGGTTGTCCCGTATGGGCATCTGGACCTGTTATCAAATCGTGACCAGGTGTGGTGCCGGTCACATCTGGTGACGACGACCCGCCCTTTCGTCCGCTTTCGCCCCACGAAGGCTGGCCCGAACCGGCAGGCTCGCGGGCCTCGCGACTACCACCGGTAACAGGCACCCGGCGACTCTGTTACTCGTGAGTAGCAAGGGGCTTGTGGCCGGGGTTACTTCGCGGAAACATCTGTGCCGCCTGCCGGGTGCTCCAGCGGGCGAGTCGGTACACCCCAGCGCACGTCTCACCGAGCGCGCGGCCGCGTCGGTGACTTCCGCGAGGAGGATCCGTGAAGGACTCGCAAGGCAATCTGGTGCTGGGGCGCACCAGATGGCGGCGCTTCGCCCTCGTAGCCCTGCCGGCCGCCGTGCTCGGCGCCGGCCTCATGGCCGGCGTGGCCAACGGTGCCGTGCCGATCGCGCTCAACGTCTCCGGGCAGACCTTCAAGGTCTCCGCCGACTCCCTGGTCGGCGACGGGTTCGCCCAGTACCCGACCGTGGTGGTCAAGCCCGACGGCACGCAGATTCCGGTCGCCGGCTCGAACATCGACTTCGCCACCCTCACCAACCTGTGCCAGTCGGTGAAGGTCGGCGCGATCAGCCTGGTCATCCGGGGCGGCCGGGACGGCAAGACGGTCACCGCCGACAACCTGCAGATCGGCCTCGACCAGCTCGGCGGCGACGCCACGTTCACCAACATCCGGATCGGCACGGACAGCTCCAAGCTGACCGAGGGCGGGCCGGGTGGCGTGGGCCTACCGGGCAGCTTCGGCCAGGAGGCCGACCGGGTCGAGATCCGCAACCTCCAGCAGGTCGCATACAGCACCCAGGCCGGCACGTTCACCGTGCAGGGCCTGAGCCTCAAGGTAAACCTGCAGGGCGAGGAGTGCTTCGGCACCATCGAGTAGTCGCGCGACGGGTCCGCGGTGGTTCAGGCACCGCGGACCCGACCGTGCCTGACCCCCTTCCGAGGACCTGGAGGCGTACGTGACAACGGCTCCGGCACCAGCCGCGCGGCGTCCCGGCGCGCTGGCCCGCGGCTGGCGCAACTTCCGGCGCTGGCGGCGGGGCCGGCCGTTCTGGGGCGGCCTGCTCACCATGCTCGCCGGGATCGAGATCTTCTTCAGCGGCAACCTGAACCTCGGCGAGCTGCAGTTGCGCGTCGGACTCGAAGGTTTCCAGTACTACGCGATCTCGGCCACGCTGGTCCTCTGTGGACTGCTCACCTGGGTGACTCCCGCCCAGCGCATCTTCTACGGCGTACTCGCCGCGCTGGTCGCCGTCTACTCGCTGATCGGAGTCAACCTCGGTGGCTTCTTCATCGGCATGTTCCTGGGCATCATCGGCGGCTCGCTGAGCGCGGCGTGGGTACCGGTGGCCCCGGTGGAGCCGGCCCGGGCCGTCCCTGACGAGCCGGAGCCCGGAGACGGCTCGCCGGAGGCGGAGCCCGCCGCGGAACCGGCCACCATGGACGATCTGCTCAGCGGGCGGCCGCGGACCGGCCCGCTCACCGACGTGCTGCCGGCGGCGACCACCGCGCCGATCCCGCCGCAGCGGCCCATCGCCCAGACCGCTCCGCTGCAGTCCGACGATCCCAGGTGGAGCGCGGACCCGGGTGGTGGCGCCGAGCCGAGGCGCAGCCCGCCACCCTTTCTCTCGATCACGATGATCCCGGTGACGCTGGCCGCCGCCGCGGTCGCGGTGCTGCCTACCCCGCGGGCGGCCCAGGCGGCCCCGTGCCCGCCGGCAACCACCGCACCCCGGCCGCCGGCGCCGAAGCCACCCGCACCGGCTCCGCCGCCGCCGAGCGTGGCGCCGTCCCCGACGCCGTCACCGTCGCCGACAGCCACGGACGAGAACGGCAACCCGATCCAGGAGCTCATCGACGGCGTCGGCGACTTCCTCGGTGGCCTGTTGGGTGGCGGGCAGCAGCAGCAGGCGGATCCCACACCGACCCCGACGCCCGAGACGTCATCCCCTGCGCCGGCGCCGAGCCCGACAGCCAGCCGCGGTGGCGGTGGCGCTCCGCCGGCTCCCGCCAGGCCCGGACCGACCCCCTGCTCGACGACGAGCGCGCCCGCGCCGAAGCCGAGGCAGCTCGCGGCGGCAGCGGACCAGCCACCGGTCGCCGCCCGACCCGGCCGGATGACCGGCAGCAGGGTCTCGATGAGCGGCCTGTCCTTCGACGGTGTGGTGTCGCTCCCCACCGTCAACCCCACCGTGAGCATCCGGGCCCTGCTGTTCACGATGAACAGCTCGACCACGAACAACTTCCGGCTGGTGACCATCGATCCCGCCGGCCGGAACGTCACGCTGACCAGCTCGGCGCTGACCGTGGAGAGGTCCGCGGAGGAGCGCGTCCAGTTCTACACGAGCCGCTTCACCGGCAAGGTGTTCGGGCTCATCGAGCTGACCTTCACCCCCGACTCGCCGCCGCCGTTGACGCTGCCGGAGATGTTCTTCACCGATCCCGACATCGAGCTCGTCTTCGTGGACTGCCGCACGCTGCTCGCCCCGGACCTGCGGGTCATCACCCCGTAGCGGTGTGCTCGCCGAGCGCGGGCGGTGGGCTGCGGTAGTTGGCCGGGTTCTCGGACAATCCGATCGGGCAGGCGACGGACCTCGTACCGGCCAGCGTGACGACCGGGTCGAGGCCCAGCCGCTCGGCGAGCGCGAACGCCTCGTCGATCGGGTTCACCACTCCGCACGGCACCCCGGCTGCGGTCAGGTCGGCCACCCACTCGGCGGCGGTACGGGTCGACAGCCGTTCCTCCAGCAGGGCCACCAGCGCCGCGCGGTGGCGTACCCGGTCGGCGTTGCTGGCGAAGCGCGCATCGTCCGGCGTAACGCCGCCCACGACGGCGGCCAGGCGACCGAACTGCGCGTCGTTGCCGACCGCGACCGCGATCGGCCGGTCGGCCGCCTGGAGCGTCTCGTACGGCGCGATGCTCGGGTGGGCATTGCCCATCCGGACCGGGACGGTACCGGCGTTGAGGTACGCGGAGGCCTGGTTGACCAGCGCGGCGAGCAGGCTGCCGAGCAGCGACACCTCGACCCGCTGCCCCCGCCCGGTACGCTGCCGGACGAGCAGGGCGGCAAGCACGCCGGTGGCGAGGTTCTGCCCGGCGAGCACGTCCACGAGGGCGACGCCGGCCTTGGTCGGCGGGCCGTCCGGCGCGCCGGTGACCGACATGAGGCCGCCGACCGCCTGCACCAGGAAGTCGTAGCCGGGCAGCGCGCTGCCCGCGCCGAACCCGGTGCACGAGGCGTAGACCAGCCGCGGGTTGTCGTCCACGAGCTGCCGGTAGCCGAGGCCGAAGCGCTCCATCGTGCCGGGCGCGAAGTTCTCCACCAGCACGTCGGCGCGCAGCGCCAGCTCACGCGCGACCGTGGCACCGTCCGGTGTGGACAGATCGAGCGCGACGCTGCGCTTGTTCCGGTTCACCGCGAGGTAGTACGTGGACCGTCCACTGTCGTCGGTGGGCGGCAGCCACGAGCGGGTCACGTCGCCGGTACCGGGCCGTTCCACCTTGACGACGTCGGCGCCGAGGTCGGCGAGGGTCATGGTGGCGAGCGGCCCAGCGAGTACCCGGGAGAAGTCCGCGACGAGCACACCGTCCAGCACGCCCCTCGCCACCACTGGCGTCCCTACAGCCGGGCCAGCGCCCGTTGCAGCGGGTCGAGGCCGAGCGCGCCGAGGTTCAACGCGTCCCGGTGGAACGCCCTCAGGTCGAAGGTGTGCCCCTTGCGGGCCTTGGCGTCCTCGCGCGCCTGCAGCCAGATGCGCTCACCGATCTTGTACGCCGGCGCCTGTCCCGGCCAGCCGAGGTAGCGGTTCAGCTCGAACCGCAGGTTCTCGTCCGGGATCCGGCAGTGCGCCCGCATGAACTCCCAGCCCAGGTCGGGCGTCCAGCGCTCGCCCGGGCGGAAGCCGAACGGGTTGTCGGCCGGGATCGCCTTCTCCAGGTGCATGCCGATGTCGACGATGACGCGGGCGGCCCGGAACGCCTGCCCGTCCAGCATGCCCAGCTTGTCGCCGGGGTCCTCGAGGTAGCCGAGGTCGTCCATGAGCCGCTCCGAGTAGAGCGCCCAGCCCTCGCCGTGCCCGGAGCACCAGCACAGCAACCGTTGCCAGCGGTTGAGCAGCTCGGCCCGGACCTGGGTCTGCGCCACCTGCAGGTGATGGCCGGGGACACCCTCGTGGTACACGGTGGTGACCTCGCGCCAGGTGGAGAACTCGTTGATGCCGAGCGGCACCGCCCACCACATCCGGCCGGGCCGCTCGAAATCCTCGCTCGGCCCGGTGTAGTAGATGCCGCCGTCGCTCGTCGGCGCCAGCATGCACTCGATCCGGCGTACCTGTTCCGGGATGTCGAAGTGCGTGCCGTGCAGGTCGGCGATCGCCTTGTCAGCGAGGTTCTGCATCCAGTCCCGGAAGGCTTCCTTGCCGACGATGTTGCGGGCCGGGTCCGCGTCGAGCGCGGCCACCGCCTCGTCGATGCTCGCGCCGGGCCCGACGATCCGCGCCGCCACGGCACGCATCTCGGTCTCCAGCCGGTGCAGTTCCTCGAAGCCCCACGCGTACGCCTCGTCCAGGTCGACCTTGGCGCCGAGGTAGTACTGCGAGTTCAGCTCGTACCGCTCCGGGCCGGCGGCCTGCTTCTCGGGCGCCAGCGGGGCCAGGTCCTCGCGCAGGAACCGGCCGAACTCGGCGGTCGCCTCGGTGGCGGTCTCGACCGCGCGGTCCAGGTCGGCCCGCAGCGTCCCGGTGGCCTCGAGCCCGCGGGCGAGCGTCCGGTAGAAGTCGTCACCGTCCGCGCTGATCCAGATGTCGCACTGCTTGGCCACCTCGACCATCTGGTGGCGGGCGCTCACGTGGCCCCGGGCCGCGCCGTCGAGCAGGGTCCGCTTGTACTGCTCCAGCGCGCGCGGGAACTGCGACAGGCGCGAGACGATGTTCGACACGGCCTCCTCGCCCTCGGTCGGCATGAGGTCGAACACCTGGCGGATGTTGTGCAGCGCGCTGACGATGACGCTCAGCTGGCTGGTCTCGCCGGCGTCGTACAGTGCGACCTCCCGGCCGAGCCGCTCCTGCATGGCCTCCTTCGCGACCCGCTCACGCTCGTCGACCGGGTCCACCCCGTCGAGCTCGGCCAGCGCGCGCCGGCCCAGGTCGGCCAGTGCGGCGTACCCGTCCGGTGAAAGATCATCCAAGGTGTCGTCGTACCCGCCGATGCCGACGTAGGTCGCGCCGGTGGGGGTGAGCGGCGCCCACGCGTCGACGTAGCGGTTGGCGATGTCATCTACTCGTCTCACCCGCCCGACCTTACGCGACGCCCGGGAAAGGCCGCCGACCGATTTTCCCGCCTTTCCGATCACCAGGGGTCCCGACGAGGGTGCGGTGTGACAGCTATTCGTACCGTCATGTCGGAAAGTCGCGCGACGGCACCGCGACGGTGAGGCAGAGTGGACGGGTGACCGCCGCTGTAACTGCCGCGCCACCTGTACGGTCGATACGCTGGCTGCCCGGTTTCATTCTGCTCGCCGCGATATGGGGCTCCAGCTTCCTGTTCATCAAGGTGGGCGTGCGCGAGCTGCACCCGATGTACCTGACCCTGGGCCGGTGCGTGTCGGGGGCGCTCACGCTGCTCGTGGTGCTCGTCGTGACCCGCGACCGGCTGCCGCGCGATCCCAAGCTGTGGGGGCACCTGGCCGTCCTCGGCGCGATCGGCGTCGCCATCCCGCACACCCTGTTCGGGTACGGCGAGGAGCGGGTCTCCTCCGTGCTCGCCGGCATCTGGAACGCGGTCACGCCGCTGGTGGTCCTGCCGGTCGCGGTCCTGGCGTTCCGTACCGAGCGGATGACCGCGCGGCGCACGGCCGGCCTGCTGACCGGGTTCGTCGGTGTGCTCGTCGTGCTCGGGGCCTGGCAGGGCATCGGTGGCGCCGCGCTGACCGGCCAGCTCATGTGCTTCGCGGCCGCGGCCTGCTACGGCGTCGCCATCCCGTACCTGCGCAGGTTCGTCGCCGGCCGGGCAGAGACCGGTGTCTCGGTCTCCGCCGCCCAGTTGCTGCTCGCCACGGGGCAGCTGGCGATCATCGCGCCGCTGGCGGCCGGCGCGCCGCCGGTGCCGACCCGGCTCTCCGCGGACGTGATCGGGAGCGTCCTGGCGTTGGGCATCCTCGGCACCGGGCTCGCCTTCGTCATCAACCTGCGGAACATCGAGCTGATCGGGGCGACCGGGGCGTCCACGGTGACGTACGTGATCCCGGTGTTCGCGGTCTTCATCGGCGTGATCGCGCTCGACGAGCACGTGTCGTGGTACCAGCCGGTGGGCGCGTTGATCGTGCTGCTCGGCGTGGCCGTCTCGCAGGGCCTGCTGTTCCGGCCCAAGCGCGCCGTCGAACCCGACGGTCAGCCCCGCGAGCTGGCCCACGCGGCGAGCTCATCCGCCGACCAGGTGTTGACGATCCGGTCCGGCGGTACCCCGCAGAGCGCCGCCCGCTCGCAGCCGTAGTACAGCCAGTCGAGCTGCCCCGGCGCGTGCGCGTCGGTGTTGATGGCGAACCGGCAGCCGGCCTCCAGTGCCAGGCGCAGCAGCCGCTTGGGTGGGTCCAGCCGGTCCGGCCGGCAGTTGATCTCGACGGCCTTGTCGTGCTCGACGCAGGCGGCGAAGACGGCGTCCGCGTCGAACGTGCTCTCCGGCCGGGTCCGCCCGGACCGGTGGCTGCGGTCGGAGCCGGCGCCGGCCGACACCTTCCGGCCGGTGCAGTGCCCGAGAATGTCCAGGTTCGGGTTGGCGATCGCGGCGAGCATGCGTGCGGTCATCGTGTCGGCCGGCTCCCTCAGACCACTGTGGATGGAGCCGACCACGACGTCCAGTGAGGCCAGTAGGTCCTCGTCCTGGTCGAGCGATCCGTCGGCGAGGATGTCCACCTCGATCCCGGTGAGGATCCGGAAGTCCTCCGGCAGCTGGGCGTTGAGCCGCCGGACGTACTCGACCTGCTGTCGCAGCTTCTCCGCGGATAGCCCGTTCGCCACGGTCAGGCGCGGCGAGTGGTCGGTCAGGACGAGGAACTCGTGGCCCAGGTCGGCGGCGGCGAGCGCCATCTCCTCGATCGGCGAGCCACCGTCCGACCAGTCCGAGTGCGAGTGGCAGTCGCCCCGCAACGCGGTCCGCAACGCGGTGGCCGCCTCGTCCAGGTCCGTGCCCTCGGTGTCGAGCAGCCGCCGCAGGTAGACGGGCTCCGCACCGGCGATCGACTCGGCGACGCAGCGGGCGGTCACGTCACCGACGCCCTTGATCTGCCGGAGCGTACCGGCCGTCGCACGCTCCGCAATCTCGCTCCGGTCGAGCGCGGCCAGCGCGTTGGCCGCGGACCGGAACGCCCGCACCCGGTACGACGCCTCGTTGGCCCGTTCCAGCAGGAACGCGATGCGGCGCAGGTCGGCGACCGGGTCCCGGGCAGTCACGACGCTCAACCTACCGCGTCGGAGTCGAGGCCGGACGGCGCGGTGCGGGTTCGACGCGCGGCATCGTGAGGCCTGCCGGGTGCGTTCGAGGCGTAGGTACCGGCGAGCTGAGGTAGCGCGTACCGTCAAGGCATGCGGACGATCGACTGGGTGGATGGCACCCTCCAGATCATCGACCAGACCGCGCTGCCGGCCACCGAGCGCTGGCTGCGACTGTCTACTGTGGATGAACTGGTGGACGCGATCCGCAGCCTCGCGGTGCGCGGTGCGCCCGCCCTGGGGGTGGCCGGTGCGTTCGGGGTCGCGCTGGCGGCCCGGCAGTTCGCCGGCGACCCGGACGGGCTGGCGGAGGCCGTACGGCGGCTGGAGAGTGCCCGCCCGACGGCGGTGAACCTGGCCCGCGGCGTCCGACGGGCGGCGGCGCGGCTGCCCGACGGCCCGGATGCCGTGCTCGGTGAGGCCGTGCGGGTCCGGGAGGAGGAGATCGCCAGCTCGACCCGGATGGCCGAACGGGGCGCCGACCTCGTGACCGACCTCTGTGGACGGTCGCCGAGACTGCTGACCCACTGCAACACCGGCGGGCTGGCCACGGTCACCGGCGGCACCGCGCTCGCGGTCGTGGCCGAGTTGCACCGGCGCGGAACGCTGGGCGGGGTCATCGCGAGCGAGACCCGGCCGTTGTTGCAGGGAGCCCGGCTGACCGCGTGGGAGCTGGGCCGCCTCGGCATCCCGTACCGGGTGGCCGTGGACGGTGCCGGGCCGTTCCTGATGGCGCGGGGCGAGGTGGACGCGGTCATTCTCGGCGCGGACCGGGTCTGCCGCAACGGCGACGTGGTGAACAAGGTGGGCAGCTACGCGCACGCGCTGGGTGCCAACGCGGCCGGCATCCCGTTCATCGTCGTCGCGCCGGAGTCCACATTGGATAGGGACACGGCGACCGGTGCGGATGTCACGATCGAGGACCGCGGGCCGGCCGAGGTGCTCGGCACGATCGCGCCGGCGGGTGCGGACGCGGTCAACCCGGCGTTCGACGTCACGCCGCACACGCTCGTGACCGCGCTGGTCACGGACGCCCGGGTGGTCACCCGGGACGGACGGCGGTGACCGTCCGCCGGTCCGGCGCCACCACGGTGATCCAGCCACCCACCCGCCCGAGCCGCAGCAGGGTGTCGGCGCGGGCCGGCAGCTCGATGCTCGACGCGGGCGCCGGTGGCCACGCCGCCCGGACCGCCTGCGGTCCGCTGAGCCAGGCCCGCAGCGCGGGCGGGTCGGTCAGCCCGGCGCGCGCGTCGGCCAGCGCAGCCAGCACGGCGTCGAGCGCCGCCGTCACCGCGTCCGCGTTGCCGGCGCACATGGCCGCCACCAGGTCCGGCCTGGCGGCCGCGACCCTGGTACCGTCGCGGAACGACCCGGCGCCCAGCGTCAGCGCCAGCGGGTCACCCGATGCCACGGCGACCGTGGCCGCGGCGAGCAGGTGCGGCACGTGGCTGATCGCGGCGACCGCACGGTCGTGTTCGTCCGCCGTGGCGGGGACGACCCGCGCGCCGAGCGAGGTGACCAGCGCGGCCAGCTCCAGCCAGTCGGCGAGCGCGGTGTCCGGTTCGACGCAGAGCACCCAGGCCGCGCCGGTGAACAGGTCGGCGTCGGCGTTGGCGAAGCCGGAGGTCTCCCGCCCGGCCATCGGGTGGCCGCCGACGAACCCGGCCGCCCGCGTGTGGGGCCCGTACAGCCGGGCCGCGACGAGGTCCCGGACCGGCCCCTTGACCGACGTGACGTCCGTGACCACGCCGGTGTAGAGCGCGCCGGACAGCTCGTCGAGCACTCCGGGCAGCGCGGGCAGCGGTACCGCCAGGACCGCCAGCTCGCTCGTCGCGACCGCGTCCCGCACGCTGCCGGTGACCTGCCAGCGGGTACCGGCCGGGGCGCGCGCGGCCGCGGTACGCGCGGTGGCCCGGGTCGCGGGGTCGGCGTCGTACGCCAGCAGCCGGTGCCCACGCGTGGCGAGCGCCCGCAGCAGTGAGCCGCCGATCAGCCCGAGCCCGATCACCGCAATGTCCACCGGGCGACTCTCGCACACGCCGACCGGTCCGCGGGGCACCCCCGACACGCATGATCATGGGGCCTGCAGGCGCTGTGGCGGCGTGTCGCGCCGCAGACTCCATGATCGCGGGCGAGAGCGGCGCGCCAGCCGGGCGCGCTAGCGGGGCGCGCAGATCATGACCGGGTGCCCGTCGGGGTCGGCGACGTACGCCATCCGCTCCCGCCACGGCTGGTCGGCCGGCTCGACGAGGATCGGTACGCCGTGCCGCCCTAGCTCTGCCACCGCCTCGTCCACGTCGTCGGTGTAGATGCACAGCTCGAACTGCCGGCCGCGGCGCGCGTGCGTCGGCAGTCCGTGCGCGCCGACCTGCCCGTCGGTGACCGCGGCGAGCGCGAGGTTGCCTCCCCCGGCGAGCGCCATCGCAACAAACTCTGGATCTCCGTCAGGTGGAAACTGAAATGTCTCGGCGAAGCCCAGCCGGTCGCGATAGAACTTCCGGGCGGCGGGCAGGTCCTCGGTGTAGACGATCGGGAACGCGTCTCTGAACATGCTCACACCTATCTGACGAACGGGACGCCCGGGCTCTCGACGGGTTATCGTGCGGCTAATGATGCAGACGTACCCGAGCCGCACACCGTCGGGCCTGTTCCCGACCGGGCCGCCGCGCCCGACGTACCGGGAGCCGTTCCGGGTGCGCGGCCGGGCGGTCGCGGCCGGGCTCGGCGCGGGTGCGTTGTGGATGCTGCTGTTCGGTTTGCTGGCCCAGTCGGTGCGGTCCTATGCCTGGTTGTCCGTTATCGCGGCCGGCGTCGCCTGGCTCGTGGCGCTGGGGCTCGCCCGGCATGGCGACCGGGGCGTGGCGGCGGGCATCGCGATCAGTGTGGGCGTCGGATTGGCATTGGCCACGATCGTTGTCGGAGTGATGTGGGCAGCAGTCGCGTGGCCAATGTGGTAACGCCGGGTAATTGCGTGAAAGCTATTCGCAACTGGTCTTGACGAATGGGTTGAGAGTCGGCACCCTCGGCGCATGGCCCTGATGCTGCAGCGCCTCGATCCCGAGCGCCATCGTCGTCGGCTGCAGCTGCTCGCCGAGCTCGCCGGCGCCAAGGCCGTGCGGGATCGGGTGCAGCCCCGGCAACTGCGTGTCGATCGGCTGCGCGAGCTGATCGCCACGCGGCGGCGTCTGGCCAGCTGACCGTCCTCACCGCGACGCAGCGCGGTTACTCCTTCGATCGTTGGCCCAGTCGGGAAACCTGCCCGTCTGGGCGTTGTGCGGCCCTTCGTTGGTGTGACCCGATACCGTGCGGAGAGAGCAGAGGCAGTGGGGGGAATCGTGCCGTACTTCGCCGCCGCGGCCGTTCGTGGGCCGAAGGGCTGGGCCGCCAGTGAGTTGGACCTGTCGGGCGCAGCCGATGTCGAGGAGGTGGCCGACCGGCTGCGGGACGTGGAGCCGGACGCCAGCGTCTCCTTGCTCTTCGTCGAGTCCGACGACGCCTATCTTGTGATCATGCGCCTGGACAACGGCGAGGATCTGCGGGTCTTCGGCTCGGACTCGGTCTTCGCCGAGGAGTCGCGGCTGGGCGCGCTGTTGCTCGGCGAGATCGAGGCGCCCGCGCTGGAGATCGAGGACCCCGACGAGCTGGCCGAGCGCGCGGAGTCCGATGTGGAGGAGCCGCCCGCCACCGAACCCGACGTGGACCCGGTCGGGGACGCCGACCTGCTGGCCGATCTGGGCATCTCGGCGAACCGCCTGCTGGCCCTCTGCGCGCACGAGGGCATGCTCCCGTCCGACGTGACCGCCGAGGTCTGCCAGGCGATCGGCTGCGGTGACGAGATCGAGGAGCTCCGGGAGGCGTGACCGGGCGGACCCGCCACGAGGCCTGGATGCGCCGGGCGCTGCAGGTCGCGGCGGGCGCCGGGAGCGACGTACCGGTCGGCGCGGTGGTCTTCGGCCCGGACGGCGGGGAGCTGGGCTCCGGCGGCAACGAACGGGAGCTGACCGGCGACCCGACCGGGCACGCCGAGATCGTCGCGATGCGCCGCGCGGCCGCGG